>Ga0180222_1000095_pt1 | contig 156687 bp, 128 predicted proteins | sample eDN5th37CKraftOP_FD_151336 | JGI IMG/M metagenome (GOLD analysis project Ga0180222, IMG submission 151336) | Enriched Organic Plus compost microbial communities from Emeryville, California, USA - eDNA 5th pass 37_C Kraft OP (version 2) (version 2) ... | reverse complement strand
TAGTCGCCCGGCTTTTTTTTGCGTGCCGGACCGGTATGTCTACTGGGTATCAGCGTGCAACGACGACGGCTGCAGCCAGCCGGCGGTGGGGGCGGTGGTGACGGTGTCGCTGCCGACGACGGTATCGACGCCGACGAGGCTGCAGGCGTGCAGGACGGGCCCCGGGAGGCAGGCGTCACGCTGGCGGCTGACCTCGCGTTCTTGGAGCTGGCTGGCTGCGGCGCAAACCGTGCTGCATGCTTCTGCGAGAGGCGGCTCCGTCGCCTGGAGCGCATGCGTTTCGAATGGGCGAAGCTCCCGGCCAGGCGCGGACTAGCCGCCGACTTTCATTCGACCATGGGTGCAGCCGCAAGCCCGAACAGCCGCTGCGCATTGCGCGAGGTCGCCGCGGCGATCGCCTCGCGCGGTTCGCCGCGCAGTGCGGCGACGGCGTCGAGCACCTCGGCCAGGCGCGCCGGTTCGTTGCGCTCGCCGCGATGGGCGCAGAGCGGCTGGTCCGGCGCGTCGGTCTCCAGCAGCAGGAACTCGATCGGCATGGCCGCGGCGAGCGCGCGCAGGCGTCGGGCGCGCGCGTAGGTGACCGGGCCGCCGAGGCCCAGGCAGAAGCCGAGCTTCCAGAGCTGGCGCGCCTGCTCCTGGCTGCCGGAGAAGCTGTGCACGACGCCGCGCAGCCCGCCGATGCGGCGCAGCGTGGCGACGACCTCGTCCACGGCGCGGCGCGCGTGCACGATGACCGGCAGGTCGAATTCGCGCGCGAGCTCGAGCTGGCGGGTGAAGTACAGGTGCTGGGCGTCGGCGTCCAGCCCTTCGACGAAGAAGTCCAGCCCGCATTCGCCGACGGCGACCGGGCGCTCGCGCTCCAGCCAGCCGCGCAGCGCGTCGAGGTGCTCGGGGCGGTGCGCGTCGAGGTACATCGGATGCAGCCCGTAGGCCGCGTGCAGCCCGGCACGGCCGGCGCAGAGCGCGCGCAGCTTGGGAAAGCCCGCCAGCGCGATCGCCGGCACGATCTGCGCGGCGACGCCGGCCGCCTCGGCGCGCGCGACCACCGCGTCGCGGTCGGCGTCGAACTCCGCCGCGTCCAGGTGGCAATGCGAGTCGACCAGCCGCATCGCCTCAGCGCTGCCGCGGCAGCTGCAGCAGGATCGACGGCGGCGGGCGCTGCGCGCGCGGCGGCGGCGGAAAGCCGGGCGCCGCCTGGCCGTCGCCGCCGTCGATGGCGAGCGTGCCGGTACCCATCGGATCGAGCCAGTCGCGCAGGCGCGAGGCAGCATCGCGCCCGTTCCAGGCCACCGCGAACTGGCCGTAGCAGTCGGTGCCCGCATTCGGGCGCGTCGGCGCCGCGCTGCTGCAGGCGGCATCGCCGCCGGACAGCGTGCCGATCAGGCGGCGTGCGCCGCTCGCGCCGGCGGCGGCGAACAGCCCCGAGCCGGACGAGCCGCCCTCGGTGGTGCCTTGCGTGTACGGGCCGGTGCGCCAGTGCGTCGCGGCGACGGCGCCGTCGACGATGCAACTGGCGATCGTCGACGGCGCCGGGCCGGCGGTGATCTTCTTCACGTCGCCGGACGGATGATGGATGCCGACCGTGGCGGCCGGCGCGGCGCCGCTCGCGTCCCAGCCGGCGCGGTAGAGGTTCCATTCCGGCTCTGCGGCGCCGGTCAGCTCGAGTAGGCTGAAGTCCGCGTCGCTGCGCGTGGCGCGCAGCAGCGCGCCGTGCTGGTCGTCGCCGAAGAAGCCGGCGGGCGGCGCGGCCAGCGTGCCGCAGCGCGTGGACTGGTAGTTCCAGTAGACGACGACCGAGGCGGCCTCGGTGGCGCTGTGCACGCAATGGGCGGCGGTGAGGAACCAGTTGCGGCCGTCGCGCGGCACGTCGGCGAGCAGCGTGCCGCTGCACAGGTAGTACTGGCGGTCGTCGTCGGCGCGGTATTCGTAGAAGCCGACCGCGCGGATCTCGTCCGCGTAGGCGTCGCCGAGCGGGCAGACCACGTCGACGTTGCACGCGCCCGAGGCGCCGGGGTTGCCCGGCGCGCCGGCCTTGGCCAGGCCGAACGCGTCACGGAAGCCGGCGCCGACCGTGCCGAGCTCGAGCGTGGCCGCTGCATGCGCCGGCACGCGCAGCTCGATCGTCGCCGTGTCGCCCGGGACCAGCGGCGCCTCGAAGCGCCCCTCGGTCGCGTCCGCGGCCGTGTACGGGCCCTGGTAGTAGCCGCCGGCGCCGATCACGTGCAGCGTCGCGCCGGGCGCGAGCGCGTACTGCGAGAAGCCCAGGCGCAGGTCGGTGGCGCCGGCCGCGCGCACCTGCACCTGCCACAGCCGCGAGCCGTCCGGCAGCGTCTGCCAGCGGCCGGCGTCCTCGGACGTGATCGACACGCTGCGTCCGTCGGCGACCGCCAGCCGCTTGCGCTGCGGGCCGGGCGCATGCGCGGCGGCGTCGGCCTCGGCGCGGCGCTGCACGGCGTCCACGCCGGCGACCTCCTCGAGCGGCACGGCGGCGCGCGCCTTGGCCGGCTGCGTCAGGCTGTACGGCGGCTCGCCCTGGCGCGCCTGCGCGGCGCCGGCGAGCAGCAGCGCCAGCGCCCAGCAACGCGTCCACGCGCCGCGGCGCCGCGCCGCGGCCTGTCGTCCGGCAAGGTGGCCGGCGCGCACTGGCTCGGTTCCGTTCACGTGGCGTCCTCCCGCTTCTCGCATCGTGCGGCGATCGTAGCAGGGCCGTGCCGCGTCATTCGCCGGCGTCGCGCCACAGCGCCTGCCAGCCCTGCGTGCCGAGCCGGCGCAGGGTCTCGATGTTGCGGCGGTAGATCGCATCCGGGTCGGCCATCGCGGCGACGGCGCGTTCCACGCTCGCCTCGCGCAGCAGGTGCAGCGTCGGATACGGCGCGCGGTTCGTGCAGTTCTCCACCGCGTCCGCCGGCGCGTCGGCGAAGCGGTAGCCGGGATGGAAGCTCGCTACCTGCAGCTCGCCTTCGAGCCCCAGGCTGCCGAGCAGCGCGTCGGCGACGTCGAGGAACGCGTTGAACGCCTCGAAGTCGCCGAGCACGAACGGATGGATCAGCAGCGTCGTCTCGCAGGCGTCCGCGTCGGCGGCGTGCAGGCGTTCCAGCTCGTCGCACAGCGTGCGCGCCAGGTCGTCGGTGTCGGTGGCGCGGCTGACGCGGTAGCGGATGCGCTCGTGCACCAACGGCGCGCGCGCGAACGGGCACAGGCCGAGGCCGATCACCGCGCGCTCGATCCAGCGCCGCGTGGCGGCGACGACGGCATCGTCGCCAAGAGCGGGGGCCTGGCGATCGGGCGGCGCGGCGCTCACAGCCGCGCGACCCGCACCGTGCGTCCCTTGACCTTGCCGGCGCGCAGCGCGTCCAGCGCCCGCGCCGCGTCCGTGCGCCGGATCGCCACGTACGAGCGCGTGGCGAACACGTCGATCTTGCCGACCGCCTCGGCCGGCAGGCCGGCCGCGCCGGTCAGCGCGCCGAGGATGTCGCCGGGGCGCATCTTGTCGGTGCGGCCGGCGTCGATGCGCAGCGTGGCCATCGGCGGCGACGGCAGGCCGCCGGAGCGCGCCGCGGCCTGCAGCTGCGCCCAGCGCAGCGGCGCGCCCTGGCGCGCTTCGACGGCCAGCGCGCGCGGCATCTCGCGCGGCGCGACCAGGCTCAGGGCGACGCCGCTGCGTCCGGCGCGCGCGGTGCGGCCGATGCGGTGCAGGTAGACGTCCGGGTCGGACGGCAGCTCGTAGTTGACCACCGCGCCCAGTTCCTCGATGTCCAGGCCGCGCGCCGCCACGTCGCTGGCGACCAGCACGCCGCAGCTGCGGTTGGCGAAGCGGACCAGCACCTCGTCGCGCTCGCGCTGCTCGAGGTCGCCGTGCAGCGCCAGCGCGCCGGCCCGGCCCAGGGCCGCGGCGAGCTCGTCGACGTCGCGCCGCGTGTTGCAGAACACGACCGCGGAAGAGGGCGCGTATTCCTGCAGCAGCGCCGCGAGCGCGGCGGGCCTGCGCTCCGGCTGCACCTCGAAGAACACCTGCTCGATCGCCGGCTGGCTGGCCTCGCCGCCGACGGTGATCTCGACCGCGTCGCGCAGCAGGTCGCGGCCGATGCGGCGGATCGCCTCGGGATACGTGGCCGAGAACAGCAGCGTCTGGCGCCGCTGCGGCGCGCGGCCGGCGATGTCGCGGATCGGCTCCTCGAAGCCCATGTCGAGCATGCGGTTGGCCTCGTCGAGCACCAGCGTGCGCACGCGCGCGAGGTCGAGCGCGCCCCTGCGCAGCATCTCCTGCACGCGTCCGGGCGTGCCGACGACGACGTGCGGCTCCTTGCGCAGCGAGGCCAGCTGCGGCCCGGGCGCGACGCCGCCGGTCAGCAGCAGCACCTTGAGGTTGGCGATCGCGCCGGCCAGGCGGCGGATCGTGCGCGCGACCTGGTCGGCCAGCTCGCGCGTCGGGCACAGCACCAGCGCCTGCGGCTTGGCCAGCGCCACGTGGAGGGGCTGCAGCAGGCCGAGGCCGAACGCGACCGTCTTGCCGCTGCCGGTCGGCGCCTGCACGATCGCGTCGCGGCCGGCCAGCAGCGCCGGCAGGCTCTGCGCCTGCACCGCGGTCATCTCGGCGTGGCCGAGCGCGTCGAGCGCCTGCAGCAGGGCGGGGGAGAGGGGCAGCGAGGAGAAGGCGGACATGCGCCATGATCGCAGCTCCGGCGCGCCGGCGCTAAACCTTCCGGCGGCCGGCGGCCGCGCGGGTGGGACGCCGCGGCGGTCGCGTCGCGCGCGCAATGCCGCTAGGCTGCGCCGCCCCGTGCAGTGATCGACGATGCTCGCCTCCGCTCCCACCTGGCTACGCGTTCCGCTCGCCGCGGCCCTGATCGGCCTCAGCACGCTGCTGCACGTGCTGCCGCTGTTCGCCGCCACCCTGGTCAAGGCGCTGCTGCCGCTCGCCGCGGCGCGGCGCGCCTGCAACCGCTGGCTGGCCGCCGTCGCCGAGAGCTGGATCGGCGTCAACGGCCGCCTGATCGCGCTGTTCACGCGCACGCGCTTCGTCGTCGCCGCGCCGGCGTCGCTGCGCCGCGACGGGCACTACCTCGTGCTCGCCAACCACCAGAGCTGGGTCGACATCCCGGTGCTGCAGAAGGCGTTCAACCGGCGCATTCCGCTGCTGCGCTTCTTCCTCAAGCGCGAGCTGTTCTGGGTGCCGCTGCTCGGGCTGGCCTGGTGGGCGCTGGATTTCCCGTTCATGCGCCGCTACTCGCGCGAGGCGATCGCGCGCCGGCCCGAGCTCGCCGGACGCGACATCGAGGCCACGCGCCGCGCCTGCGCGCGCTTCCGCACGCTTCCGGTCGCGGTGATGAACTTCGTCGAGGGCACGCGCTTCACCGCGGCCAAGCACGCGGCGCAGCCCTCGCCGTACCGGCATCTGCTGCGGCCCAAGGCCGGCGGCGTGGCCTTCGTGCTCGATGCGATGGGCGCGGGGCTCGAGGCGATCCTGGACGTCACGCTCGTCTATCCGGCCGGGCGGCCGAGCTTCGCCGACCTCTTCGCCGGGCGCGTGCCGGAAGTGCGCGTGGACGTGCGCGAGCGCGCGATCCCGCGCGAGCTCGCCGACGGCGACTACCAGAACGACGCCGCGTTCCGCCGCCGCTTCCAGGACTGGATGAACGCGCTGTGGGCGGAGAAGGACGCGACGATCGAGCGCATGCTGCGCGAGGCCGCCGCGGAGGCGACGCGCCGCTGACCGGCGCGGCACGGATGGGCGCCGGCGCGCGACGCGCGGTTCAGAGCGCGCTGCCGCAGGCGTGCCCCGAGGCCCAGGCCCACTGGAAGTTGTAGCCGCCCAGCCAGCCGGTCACGTCGACGACCTCGCCGATGAAGTACAGCCCCGGCACGCGCCGCGACTGCATCGTCGACGACGACAGCTCGTCGGTGTCGACGCCGCCGAGCGTGACCTCGGCGGTGCGGTAGCCCTCGGTGCCGCTCGCCGCGAGCGGCCAGGCGGCGAGCAGGGCGGCGATCTCGCGCAGCTCGGCGTCGCGGTACTGGCGCATCGGCCGGCTGGCGAGCCAGTGCTCGCACAGGCGCTGCGCGAAGCGGCGCGGCAGGCGCTCGCCGAGCACGCTCCGCAGCTCCGCCGCCGGCCGCTCGTCGCGCTGCGCGCGCAGCCAGGCGTAGGCGTCCTCGTCCGGCAGCAGGTCGAGGCGCAGGTCGTCGCCCGGGTTCCAGTACGAGGAGATCTGCAGGATCGCCGGGCCGCTCACGCCGCGGTGCGTGAACAGCATCGCGTTGCGGAACTGCGCGCCGTTGCAGCGCGCGCGCACCGGCAGCGCGACGCCGGCGAGGTCGGCCAGGCGCTCCTGCGGGCGGCCGCTCAGGGTCAGCGGCACCAGCGCCGCGCGCGTCGGCAGCACCGACAGGCCGAACTGGCGCGCGAGCGCGTAGCCGAAGCCGCTCGCGCCCATGCTCGGGATCGACAGGCCGCCGCTGGCCACGACCAGCGCCGGCGCCGCGAACGCGCCCACGACCGTGTCGACGTGGAACGCCTCGCCGCGGCGCACGCGCTCGATCTTGCACTGGGTCAGGATGCGCACGCCGGCGTCGGCGCATTCGTCGAGCAGCATGCGCACGATCTGCTTGGACGACTCGTCGCAGAACAGCTGGCCGAGCTCCTTCTCGTGCCAGGCGATGCCGTGGCGCTCGACCATCGCGAGGAAGTCGGCCGGCGTGTAGCGCGCCAGCGCCGACTTGCAGAAATGCGGGTTCGCCGACAGGTAGTTCGCCGCGCTCGCCCCGGTGTTGGTGAAGTTGCAGCGCCCGCCGCCGGACATCAGGATCTTCTTGCCGACGCGGTTGGCGTGCTCGACGACCAGCACGCGCCGGCCGCGCCGGCCGGCGGTGAGCGCGCACATCAGGCCGGCGGCGCCGCCGCCGACGACGATCGCGTCGAACGCCTCGCGCGCGCCGCGCGCCGGCTCAGCCGCCACCGCGCTCCTCCGCGGCATCGCCGTGCGCGCCGTACCAGTCGCGCCGCTCGGCGCGGCAGTCCTCGCCGCCCATGGCGAAGTCGCGGCAGATGCGCGGGCGGCGCGCGTAGATCGAGCAGCGCAGGCTGTCGCGGTCCAGCGCCACGCACCAGCCGTCGGCGGCGTGCGCCATCTGCTCGAGGCCGTGCGCGTCGCGCACGGTCGACCAGGCCGGCACGTCGTCGCCCGGCATCAGCAGCACGGTCATGCGGCAGCACACCGCGTGGCAGCGGCGGCAGTGCACCGGCGCGCCGGCGGAAGCGGACGGAGCCTCGGCCATCGCTCAGCCGGCCGCGGGCGCGACGCGCCGGCCGGCCACGCGCACCTCGCGCGCGAGCGCGCCGCCGATCCAGTAGCACAGGTCCGCCGGGCGCTCGACGTCCCAGACGACGAAGTCCGCGCGCAGGCCGGGCGCGAGCATGCCGCGGTCGGCGAGCCCGAGCGCGCGCGCCGCGTGCAGCGTGGCGCCGCGCAGCGCCTCTTCCGGCGTCAGGCGGAACAGGACGCAGGCCATGTTCATCGCCAGCCGCAGCGACAGCAGCGGCGAGGTGCCCGGGTTCAGGTCGGTGGCCACGGCGATGCCCACGCCGTGCTCGCGCAGCGCGGCCACCGGCGGCAGCTTCGTCTCGCGCAGCGCGTAGAACGCGCCGGGCAGCAGCACGGCGACGCTGCCGGCCGCGGCCAGCGCGCGCACGCCGGCCTCGCCGGTGTGCTCCAGGTGATCGGCCGAGAGCGCGTGGAACTCGGCGGCCAGCGCCGCGCCGCCGAGGTCGGAAAGCTGGTCGGCGTGCAGCTTGACGGGCAGCCCGGCCGCGCGCGCCGCCGCGAACACGCGCCGCGTCTGCGCCGGCGAGAACGCGATCGTCTCGCAGAACGCGTCGACGGCGTCGGCCAGGCCCTCGCGCGCGATCCCGGGCACGATCGCGGCGCAGACGTGGTCGACGTAGTCGTCGGCGCGCCCGGCGAATTCCGGCGGCAGCGCGTGCGCGGCGAGCAGGGTCGTGCGCACGTCGATGCCGAGCGTGCGGCCGATGCGCCGCGCCGCGGTCAGCATGCTGCGCTCGCCGTCGAGGTCCAGGCCGTAGCCGGACTTGATCTCCAGCGTCGTCACGCCGTCCTCGAGCAGGCGGCGCGCGCGCGGCAGCGACTGCGCGTACAGCGCGTCCTCGCCGGCGGCGCGCGTCGCGCGCACCGTCGACAGGATGCCGCCGCCGCGCCGGGCGATCTCCTCGTAGGCGACGCCGTTCAACCGCTGCTCGAACTCGTCGGCGCGGTCGGCGCCGAACACCAGATGCGTGTGGCAGTCGACGAGCCCCGGCGTGATCCAGGCGCCGCCGGCGCTGGCGACGTCGCCGGCGAGGCGCTCCGGGCGGTCGGGCAGGTCGCGCGCGGCGCCGGCGAAGGCGATGACGCCGTCCTTCCAGGCCAGCGCCGCGTGCTCGATCGCGCCGTACGGCACGCCGTTGCCGGCCATCGTGGCGAGGCGGCAGTCGAGCAGCAGGCTGTCCCAGCGTGGCGTCATCGGCGGCGTCCGGCGTGCGAAAGGCCGCCATTGTCGCGTCTGCGTGCGCGCCGGGCCAGCCCGGCTGCGCAGGCGAGGGCCTCCGGCGAGGCCCTCGCCGCAGCGGCTAGCGCGCCGGCGCGCCGTCGAAGCCGTCGGCGAAGATCGTGTCGTCGCCCGCCGTGCTCGCGCACGAGGACACCGCGACGTCGTCGACGTACCAGCCTTCCTGGCCCGTCGAGGAGTCGGTGCCGAGGCGGAAGCGCAGCTGCACGTTCTGGCCGGCGTAGGCGCTGAGGTCGACGCGCACCGGACCGGCGGTGAACGCGCGCGCGCCGCACCAGGCCGGAAGGTTCGCCAGCGGGTTGTCGTACGACGCGCTAACCGGGCCGGTGTAGCCGCCGCCGGAGATGATCGCGCCGTCCGGCACCTGGGCGAACGTCGTGCCGTCGGTCGACACCTCGAGGAGGCCGCCGTCGTAGCAGCCGCCGGACGAGCTCTCGATCTGGCGCCAGGTGGCGAAGCTCAGCGTGAGCGGGCTCTCGTTCGCCGGCAGCGCGATCGTCGGCGAGGTCAGGCGCTGGTCGGAGACGGAAGTGACGTCCTTGGCGTACCAGGCGTGCGTGGGCGAGTTCGCGCGCGTGGTGCTGATCGTCCAGGTGCTCGCGCCGGTGCTGCCGGCGGTGCTCCAGCCGCCCGCGCCGTTCTCGACGTCGTCGCTGAACAGCGTGCGCGCCTCGGTGCCCGGATCGCAGGTGCCCGGCGCCGAGGCGGTGCGGAAGCGGAACACCGGCGAGGCGGCGGCGCTGCCGCAGGCATTGGCGGCGGTGACGCGCCAGTAGTACGTCGTGAACGGATCGAGCGCCGGCGCGACCGCCACCGAGGTCGCGTCGTGCACGGTCTGCGAGAACACGGCCGCGGCGAAGTCCTGGTCGCGGGCCACCTCGACCCGGTAGTCGGTCGGCCCGCCGCTGCCCGCGGCGGACCAGGTCAGGGTCGGCGCGGCGGCGACGCCGACCGCCTGGTCGGCCGGCGCGACCGGCGTCACCGCGGCGGGCGTCACGTCGTTCAGCGAGAACGGCAGCGCTGCCGGCACCTCGTCGCCGCCGCTGCTGCCGGTCACGGTCAGCGTGTAGCGGCCCGGCGTCGCGGCGCCGAGCGCGCCGATCGTCAGCGTCGAGCTGCCCGGCGGCGTGACGCCGGGCGGCGCGAACGCGGTCGTGCTGCCGGGCGGCTCGCCGCTGGCGGACAGCGTCACCGGATCGGCGAAGCCGGGATCGCCGGCGACGCCGACCGCGACCGTGGCGCTGCCGGCGTCGGCGCAGACGGCGAGCGACGGCGGGTCGAGCGACAGCGTGAACGGCGCCTGGCCGATGCCGTCGATGAACTCCGGCGCGAGGCCGAGCGGATCGAGATGGTCCTTCATCCGCGTCGCCGGCGTGCCCAGGCCGTCCCAGGCCAGCGCGAGCTGGCCGTAGTAGTCCGACAGGTCCTCGCCGGTCGCGCCGCACGAGGAGGGGCCGCCGCTGAGCACGCCGACGAGGCGCTGCTGCGCGGTGTACAGCGGCGAGCCGGACGAGCCCGGTTCGGTGACGCCGGGCGGCAGCGCGGTCGGCTGCGGCGCCGGGATGTTGGCCAGGATCGGCGGCGTCGGATCCCAGTACGCGTGCCAGTGCGAGTTCACGCCGGCGGAGATGCCGCCGACGAGGAGATCGCGCGCGACGAAGGTGATGCGCTTCTCGTCGACGTTCGGATGGTGGATCGACGCGCACAGGCCTGCGGTCGCGTGCGGGTCGGTCGCGCTCTGGCTGCACGTCGCACCGGCGCCGCGGCGGTCCCAGCCTTCCCAGTAGAGATCGAAGGCCGGGTTCGGCGGATCGTCGAGCTCGACCAGCGTGTGGTCCGAGCAGTGCGTGTTGTTGCCCGCGTTGCACGAGGAGTCGAACGGGCTCGGCGTATTGGCGATGAAGGTCGCGCCGGAGCTGCTCATCGTCGGGTCCGGCGGATTGCTCTGGCCGCTCGCCGCGCTGCCCGGCGTGCGGCAGGTCGGCCATTCGTAGTTCCAGTAGACCACCGCGGTCGGCGAGCTGGACGCGGTCAGGCCGCAGTGCGTCGCGGTGACGAACAGCATGCGGCGGTCGTTGGCGGTGTTGTTGACCAGCGAGCCGGTGCAGTCGTCCGAGCCGCCGAGCGTGATCGCGCCGACCGCGCGCCGCGGCTTGTTCCACGGATCGTCGTCGGCCAGGCAGGCCACGTCCATGTTGCAGCTGCCGGAATTGACCTGGTCCGGCGAGCAGGTCTTGCCGAGCTTGGGCTGGCCGGCGTCGGGCTGGCGGTAGTCCCTGCTGGCGCCGCCGAGCCCGCGGTAGCCCTGGTTGATGCGGCCGAGCAGCAACGTGACCTGGTCCTTCTCGGCGCTGGCCACGTCGAGCTCGACGAGCACGTCGTCGGCAGCGATGATCGGCGTCCACAGCTGTCCGTGCGGCTCGTTCTTGCGCGCGTCGTACGGGCCTGCCACCTGCCGCCGCGCGGCGTCGTACAGGTACAGCCGCGCGCTCGGCGGCAGCCGGTAGCGGGTGAAGCCGAAGTTCAGCGAGGTGGCGCCCTTGGCCCTGACGCGGTAGCGCCAGACGCTGTGATCGCCGGCCCGTTCCCAGGTGCCGGCGCGGTGCGCGTCGATCGCGGTCTCGTGCGGAACGGCGAAGCGGTGCGGCCGGCCGGCCGCCTCGCGCTCGGCGTCCTCGGCGGCGACGCGGGCGAGGTCGAGCGCGTCGAGCGTCGTGCCGGCGACGCGTTCGGCGGGCGCGTAGCCGCCGGCGAAGGTCAGCGGCGTGGAAGGAGGAGCGGCGGCGGATGCCGCCGCCGCGAGGCAGCCTGCGACGACGGCTGCGGCGGCACGAGCGAGCCTGAGCATGGATGTCCCCGTTCTGGTTGACGGATGTGGCCCCTGCGCCGGCAACGCTAGCACGCCGGCGCCGGGCGCGGCTCCGTCCGGCGCGTCACTCCGTGGACGGAGTCCGCATCGCGCCGGCCGGCCGGGGCGCGGCGGCGGAGGCCTCGTGCGCCGCCACCAGGCGCGCGGCGAACGCGCGGTAGACCGGCGTGGGGCAGAGCAGCGTGGACAGGCCGCGCGCGAGCAGGCAGGCGGCCATGATCGGGATGACCAGGCCGCTGTTCGCGGTCAGCTCGAGCGAGACCACCGCGGCCGTCAGCGGCGCCTGGGTGACGCCGGCGAGGAACGCGGCCATGCCGAGCAGGACCACCACGGTGGCGTCGGCGCCGGGCAGCCAGGACGACAGCGCATGGCCCATGCCGGCGCCGACCGCGAGCGCCGGCGAGAAGATGCCGCCGGGAATGCCGGCCCAGTACGACAGCGTGTTGGCGGCGAACTTGAGCAGCCCGAACGCCGCCGGCGCCTCGCCGGTCGACTGCAGGATCGCATGCGCCTGCGCGTAGCCGGTGCCGTGCACGGCGCCGCCGCTGGCCAGGCCGAGCAGCGCGAGCGCGAGGCCGCAGCCGGCGGCGAAGCGCACCGGCGCGCGCCGGCGCAGCGCGCCGACGCGCGCCAGCGGCCCGCGTCCGTCGAGCAGGATCAGCCGCGCGAACAGGCCGCCGCCGAGCCCGCCGCCGGCGCCGGCGAGCAGCACCGCCAGCCAGCCCTGGCCGAGCGGCAGCGCGGCGTCGACGCGGCCGAAGTAGGCGTAGTCGCCGAGCAGGCCGAGCGAGGTCACGCCGGCGAAGATCACCGCGGTCAGCACGATGCCGCTGAAGCGGTGCTCCCAGGTGCCGGCGAGCTCCTCGATCGCGAACACGACGCCGGCCAGCGGCGTGTTGAACGCGGCGGCGATGCCGGCACCGCCGCCGGCGAGCACGAAGCGCGACAGCGCCTTCGGGTCGGTGTAGCCGAAGCGCCGGCCGAGCGCGTGCATCAGGCCGGCGCCGACGTGCACGGTCGGCCCTTCGCGGCCGACCGAGGCGCCGCCGAGCAGCGCAAGCAGGGTCAGCGCGATCTTGCCGAGCGCGACCGGCAAGGCGAGCAGACGGCGGCGAAAGCCTTCGTCCTCGACCGCCAGCGCGGCGATCACCTGCGGGATGCCGCTGCCCTGCGTCGCGCGCCAGGCGCCTTGCGTCAGCCAGGCGAGCAGGGCGAATGCGGCCGGCGTGACCAGCAGCGGCAGCCACGGCGAGGCGGCGAGCATGCGGCCGAAGCCGGCATAGGCGAGATCGCCGGCGCGCGCGAACGCGATCGCGGCGAGGCCGACCAGCACGCCGCCGCTCCACAGGGCGACGCGGCGGCGCCATTGCGTCGGTGCGAACAGGTCGTGGCGGCCGAGCTCGCGCAGTCGCCGCGCGAACGAAGGGCCGTAGGAGCGGGGCATCGGCGGATTATCGCAGAGCGCGGCGGCCGTGCCGCGCCGATGCTGGCAATGCGGGCGGCCTGCCGCTAGCCTGCCGGCATTTTTGCGAGGGCGGATCGATGCGTTCACCGAGGCTGCATGCGCGACAAGCCTGGCTGCACGGCGGCTGGACCGACGCGGTCCTCGCCGTCGAGAACGGCCGCTTCGGCGCCGCCGCGCCCGCCGCGGCCGGAGACGAAGCGGGCGAGATCCTGCGCGGGCCGGCGCTGCCGGGCGTGCCGAACCTGCACTCGCACGCGTTCCAGCGCGCGATGGCGGGCCTCGCCGAGCGCCGCTGGCAGGCCGAGGACAGCTTCTGGACCTGGCGCGAGGTCATGTACGCGTTCGCCGGCCGCGTCGACGCCGACGACCTGCGCGCGATCGCCGCGCAGCTCTACGTCGAGATGCTCAAGGCCGGCTACACGCAGGTGTGCGAGTTCCACTACCTGCACCACCGCCCCGACGGCACGCCGCACGCGGATGCCGCGGCGATGTCGCTCGCGCTGGTCGAGGCCGCGCACGAGGCGGGCATCGGCCTGACGCTGCTGCCGACGCTGTACATGACCGGCGGCTTCGACGGCCGGCCGCTGTCGGAGCGGCAGCGCCGCTTCGGCCACGACGTCGAGGCGTACCTGCGCCTGGTCGAGCGCCTGCGCGCGCTCGAGTCGCCGACGCTGCGCGTCGGCCTCGCGCTGCATTCGCTGCGCGCGGTGCCGGAGGCGGCGATGCGCGAGGTGCTCGCCAGCGGCCTCGCGCAGCATCGTCCGCTGCACATCCACATCGCCGAGCAGATCGGCGAGGTGCAGGACAGCCTGGCGGTGCGCAACGCGCGGCCGGTCGAATGGCTGCTCGACCACGCCCCGGTCGACGCCCGCTGGTGCCTGGTGCATGCCACGCACATGACCGAGGACGAGACGCGGCGCCTCGCCGCCACCGGCGCGGTGGCCGGCCTGTGCCCGACCACCGAGGCCAACCTCGGCGACGGCCTGTTCCCGCTGCGCGCCTGGCTCGATGCCGGCGGCGCGCTCGGCGTCGGCTCGGACAGCCACATCTCGGTGTCGCCGGTGGAGGAGCTGCGCTGGCTCGAATACGGCCAGCGCCTGGCCACGCGGCACCGCAACGTCGCCGCGACCGCGCAGGCGCCGAGCACCGGCGAGCGCCTGCTCGCCGCCGCGCTCGCCGGCGGCGCGCGCGCCAGCGGCGCCGCCGTCGGGCGCCTGGCCGCCCCTGCCGGCGAGCCGGCGCCGCGCGCGGACCTGCTCGTGCTCGACGCCGATTCGCCGCTGCTCGCCGGCCGCGACGCCGCGCACCGCATCGACACCTGGCTGTTCGCCGGCAACGCGAACCTCGTGCGCGACGTCATGGTCGCCGGCGACTGGGTCGTGCGCGACTTCCGCCACCGCGACGAGGCGCGCATCGCCGCGCGCTACCGCGCCACGGTGGCGCGTCTCGCGGGCGCCTAGGCGGCGTTCAGGCGCGCGCGCAGGAAGTCGGCGAACACGCGCAGCTTCGGCGCGAGCTGCGCCCGGCTCGGGTAGTACAGGTAGAAGCCGTCGTACGGCGGCAGCCAGTCGTCGAGCGCGCTGGCCAGCGTGCCGGCGGCCAGGTGCGCGCGCGCCAGCGGCTCCATCGTGTGGGCGAGGCCGATGCCGGCGAGCGCGGCGCGCAGCGCCAGCGCGCCGTCGTTGCTGACGAGGTTGCCGTCGACGTCCACCTCGAACCAGCGTCCGCGCTCGCAGAACTCCCAGCGGTAGATCGTGCCGCCGGCGGAGAAGCGCGAGCGGATGCAGTTGTGCGCCTGCAGGTCGCGCGGATGGCGCGGCACGCCGTGGCGCGCGAAATAACCCGGCGCCCCGACGACGACCGAGCGCTGCGGCCCGCCGAGCGGCAGCGCGATCATGTCGCGCTGCACCTTCTCGCTGAGGCGGATGCCGGCGTCGAGGCCGTCGCCGACCAGGTCGTTCAGCGCGCTGTCGACGCGGATGTCGAGGCGGATGTCCGGGTACGCGGCGAGGAAGTCCGGCAGGTGCGGCTCGATCAGCGCCGGCATGACCACCTGCGGCGCGGTGATGCGCAGCGTGCCGGCCGGGCGCTCGCGCTGCTGGCGCACGTCGTCGACCGCGGCGTCGATGTCCACCAGCGCCGGCTCGACGCGCGCCAGCAGCGCGGCGCCGGCCTCGGTCAGGCCGACCCGGCGCGTCGTGCGGTTGAGCAGGCGCACGCCCAGGCGCGTCTCCAGCCCGCGCATCGTCTGCGACAGCGCCGAGGGCGAGACGCCGAGCTCGCTGGCCGCGCGCGTGAAGCTGCCGTGCGCGCACACGCGCGCGAAGGCGAGCAGCGCGGGCAGCTGGCCGGGTTCGATTGTGAAGGGCGACTTCATGACGCATGCGGATCGTCGGGATTTTTCGCGCGCGCCGCAAGGCGCAGGATGCGCGGCGTTCCGAACCGCAAGGAGTGCCTGCCATGTCCAAACGTCTGCACAACCGCGTCGCCCTGGTCACCGGCGCCTCGTCCGGCATCGGCGAGGCGACCGCCATCGCGCTGGCCGAGGCCGGCGCCAAGGTGGCGATCGCCGCGCGCCGGCGCGACCGCCTCGAGGCGCTCGCCACCCAGCTCGGCCATCTCGGCGCCGATCCGCTGGTGCTGCCCGCCGACCTGCTCGACGAGCACGAAGCGCAGCGCATCGTCGCCGAGACCGAGGCGCGCTACGGCCGCCTCGACATCCTGGTCAACAACGCCGGCGTGATGTACCTCGAGCCGGTCGCCGAGGCCGACCTCGGTCGCTGGCGGCGCATGCTGGAGCTCAACCTGCTCAGCCTGATCGCCTCCACGCAGGCCGCGCTGCGCGGCATGCGCGCGCGCGGCGAGGGCGACATCGTCAACGTCGCCTCCACCGCGGGGCGCGTGGCCAACCCGATGGGCGCGGCGTACTCGGCGACGAAGTTCGGCGTGGTGGCGTTCTCCGAGGCGCTGCGCCGCGAGGTCTACCAGGACCGCGTGCGCGTCAGCGTCGTCGAGCCGGGCCTGGTCGCCACGGAGCTGCGCGAGCACATCGGCCACCCGGCCGTGAAGCAGGCGATCGAGGCCTGGGCCGACAGCGTGCGCCAGCTGCAGCCCGACGACGTGGCCGACGCGATCGTGTTCTGCGTGACGCGGCCGCCGCACGTCAGCATCAACGAGGTGCTGATGCGGCCGACCGACCAGGAACGCTGAAAGACCCCTCAAGTCAAGGAGACCATCATGAAGACGCGCAGACTCGGTCCGCAGGGCCTGGAAGTTTCGGCGATCGGGCTCGGCTGCATGGGCCTGTCGTTCGCCTATTCGACGAACCGTCCCGGCGAGGCCGACGGCATCGGCCTGATCCGCCGCGCGCTCGACCTCGGCATCACGCTGCTCGACACCGCCGACATGTACGGGCCGGAGGCCAACGAGCGCCTGGTCGGCGCGGCGATCGCCGGCCGCCGCGACCAGGTCGTGCTGGCGACGAAGTTCGGCATCGACTTCACCGACCAGCGCGAGGGCGCGCAGCGCCGCATCAACGGCCGCCCCGAATACGTGCGCAGCGCCTGCGAGGCCTCGCTCAGGCGCCTGGGCGTCGACCACATCGACCTCTACTACCAGCACCGCGTCGACGCCTCGGTGCCGATCGAGGACACGGTCGGCGCGATGGCCGAGCTGGTGCGCCAGGGCAAGGTGCGCCACCTGGGCCTTTCGGAGGCGTCGGCGGCGACGATCCGCCGCGCGCACGCGGTGCATCCGATCACCGCAGTGCAGAGCGAATACTCGCTGTGGACGCGCGATCCGGAGGACGAGGTGCTGCCGACCTGCCGCGAGCTCGGCATCGGCTTCGTGCCGTACAGCCCGCTCGGACGCGGCTTCCTCGCCGGCCGCTTCCGCACGATCGACGATCTCGCGCCCGACGACTGGCGCCGCAGCTCGCCGCGCTTCCAGGGCGAGAACTTCGCCAGGAACCTCGCGCTGGTCGACAAGATCGAGGACCTCGCCGCGGAGAAGGACGTGACGCCTTCGCAGCTCGCGCTGGCTTGGCTGCTCGCGCAGGGCGAGGACCTGGTGCCGATCCCGGGCACGACCAGCCTCGAGCGGCTCGAGCAGAACGTCGGCGCGGCCGACGTGGCGCTCGCCGCCGACGAGCTCGCCGCGATCGAGGCGATCGCGCCGCGCGGCGTCGCCGCCGGCGCGCGCTATACCGAGGCGGGCCTGAGCGAGGTCAACCGCTGAGCGGCGGCGGCACGGCCGGCGCGTGGCCGGTCGTGCCGCACCGGCGCCGCAGCGCAGCGGCGCTCGTCCTGCGCGGCGCACGCGTGCGCGGCGGCGCTCAGCGCGCGGACGCGTCCTTCAGCATCGGCGCGACCGCGGCGAAGTCGCCGTCGTTGGGCTGCGCGCGCAGGCCGAGCAGGTGCATCAGCAGCGGATAGACGTCGACGTTGTCGAACTCGGGCACGACCACGCCGCGGCGGAAATCCGGCCCGTGCGCGACGAACAGCGCGCGCATCGAGGGATCGTCGTTGTCGTAGCCGTGCTCGCCGGCGGAGAAGCGGCCGCCGCCGGCCTCGTAGTCGTGCGAGGTGACGATGCCGCCGTGCTCGGCCAGGCAGAGCAGGGCCGGGATGCGCGGATGGGTGCCGTAGTGCAGGCGCGCGGGCAGCTGCGACTTGCGCCAGCACTGCATGTGCGGGTGCGGCGCGAGCAGCGCGCGCTCGACCGCCGCGGCGCGGCCCGGCCTGGGCTCGATGCCGGCGAGGATGCCGTAGTTGACGACGGTGACGTCGTCCAGCGGCACGACGTCGTCCAGGTACGTGCGCCGCTCGGCCGAGGTGGCGGCGATGCCGTGATCGGAGACGACGACGAGGTTCGTGCGCGCGAGCAGCCCGCGCCGCTTCAGGCCGTCGACGAGGCGCGCGAGCGCGGCGTCGACCTCGCGCAGCGCCGCGTCGACGGCCGGCGCGTCCGGGCCCGCGTCGTGGTTGGCATGGTCGACCTGGTCGAAGTAGAGCGTGAAGAAGCCCGGCCGCTCGGACGCGGGCAGGTCGATCCATTCGAGCAACTGGTCGACGCGGCGGTCCGCCGACAGGCGGCCGTCGAACGGCAGCCAGCGGCTCGGCCGCGTGCCGGCGATGGCCACGTCCGATCCGGGCCAGAACATCGTCGCCGCGCGCACGCCCTGCTTCTCGGCGCCGACCCAGACCGGCTCGCCGCCCCACCAGGACGGGTCGGCGATCGACTGCGCGTCCTTGTAGACGAAGCGCCGGCCGCTGGCCGGGTCGACCATGCGGTTGTTCACGATGCCGTGGTGGTCCGGGTAGAGCCCGGTGACCAGCGTGTAGTGGTTCGGGAACGTCAGCGTCGGGAACGCCGGCTTGAGCGCCTCGGCGCGCACGCCGTCGGCGGCCAGCGCGGCCAGCGTCGGCGTCTCGTTGCGCTCGAGATAGTCGGCGCGGAAGCCGTCGATCGAGACGAGGATCAGCGCAGGGCGCGCCTGCGGCCCGTTCCGCTGCAGCGGCGACGGCGCGCAGCCGGCGACGCAGGCGAGCCAGAGCAGGACGAGGAGGACGCGCAGCGGCATGGCGGAGGATTCCCGGACGGACGATCCTCCTATCCTCGCCGAAAGCGATGACGGTTTGCCGCTTCCGCGTCAGGCGGCGAGGCGCTCGATGCGTCTTTCGCATGCGAGGATCGACGGCGATGCCGGCCGCAGCGTGCCCGCACGAGGCTCCGCTGCGCCGTCGCGGCATTCATCCGGCCGCTGCGCGCGCCGGCCTCGCCGCGGGCGCAGGAGGTGAACCGTTACGCGGGCGAACGGCGGGCTCTTCCGCAAGCGGAACAGCAGGAATGCCGCGCGTCAGGCGCCGCGCAGGCGCGCCGGGCCGAGGTTGCCGTCGATCTTCGCGGTGGTCGGCGCGGCGACGAAGCGGCCGCCGCGGACCGCATCGAAATTGCGGTAGGTTTCGAGCAGGCCGCCGTAGACGTGCAGCGTGACCGCAGGACGCCGCGCCGACAGGTTCGCGCAGCGGTGCGCGTGGCCCTCGGTGCCGTGGAACGCGCAGGACTGGCCTTCCTCGAGCAGCGTCGTGCCGACGAAGCGCGGCTGCGGATCGCCGCGCTCGTCGGGCACGAGCGCGTAGTCCTCGACGCTGAGCGCGCCCTGCAGCACCATCTCGATGCCCCAGAGCCCGGCGTGGTCGTGGATCGGCGTCGAATAGCCGGCCGGCCAGACCATGATCAGCCCGGTGTAGCGCCCGTCGCGCTCGCGCTCGTAGAGCCAGCGCGTGAACTCGCGCGGATTGCGGTCGCACAGCGCGCGCAGCGCGCGGCGGTCCTTGGGCGAGTACCAGACCGCGTCGCGCAGCCCGGCATGGACGCGCTCCAGCGAGAACTCGGAGCCGTCGCCCAGGCACGAGGCCATGTAGGCCCGCACGCTTCGCGTCACATCCAGGTCGATCGGCAACATGTCCTGCACCCGGTCGTGGTCTCCCGGAGCGCACTGCACCACAGCGGCCGTTAAGCACGTGCTAAGTTTTCGCGCGCCGCCGCGGCCGATGCATGCGCGGATTCGAAGGCGCATGAAGACCTTGCTGCATCCTGCGGAAAAGCCGGGTATTTCGCCTGGTGGCTCCCGAGCGCGACGACCGCCGTGCCGCGGCCTGCGCGGCGCACGAGCACGTTCACGCCCTCCAGGCCGGAGCGAGGCCATTGGAACGGCGCGTCTGCGCTCCGATCTCCTGAAGATTCCCGAGCTTGCCCGCCCTTGGAGGATGCATGGACCTGTTCTCGCCGCTCGCGATCGGCGACGTCGCGTTGCGCAACCGCATCGCGGTCTCGCCGATGTGCCAGTACTCGGCCGTCGACGGCCTGCCGAACGACTGGCATCTGGTGCACCTGGGCAGCCGCGCCGTCGGCGGCGCCGGCCTCGTGCTCGCCGAGGCGACCGCGGTGACGCCGCAAGGGCGCATCTCGCCGGGCGACACGGGCCTGTGGAACGACGCGCAGCAGGAAGCATGGGCGCGCATCGCCGCGTTCGTCGCGGCGCAGGGCGCGGTGCCGGGCATCCAGCTCGCGCACGCCGGGCGCAAGGCCTCGACCGACGCGCCGTGGCGCGGCGGCCGGCCGCTCGCCGGCGCCGAGGCGTGGACGCCGCTTGCGCCGAGCGCGCTCGCCTTCGACGACGGCCATGCCGTGCCGCAGGCGCTCGACGAGCGCGGCATCGCCGGCGTCGTCGACGCGTTCCGCGCCGCCGCGGCGCGGGCGCGCGAAGCGGGATTCGGCGTCGTCGAGATCCACGCCGCGCACGGCTACCTGCTGCACGAGTTCCTCTCGCCGCTGTCGAACCGCCGCGGCGACGGCTACGGCGGCACGCTGGCCGGGCGCGCGCGCCTGCTGCGCGAGACCGTGGCCGCCGTGCGCGAGGCCTGGCCGGCGCCGCGGCCGCTGTTCGTGCGCGTCTCGGCCACCGACTGGGCGCCCGGCGGCTGGGACGTCGACGAATGCGTGGAGCTGGCGCGCTGGCTGAAGCAGGACGGCGTCGACCTGATCGACTGCTCGTCCGGCGGCCTGGTGCCGCACGTGCACGTACCGGCCGCGCCGGGCTACCAGGTGCCGTTCGCCGCGCGCATCCGCCGCGAGGCCGGCATCGCCACCGCCGCGGTCGGCCTGATCACGACGCCGGCGCAGGCGGACGCGATCGTGCGCCGGGGCGAAGCCGACCTGGTGCTGCTCGCGCGCGAGAGCCTGCGCGATCCGTACTTCCCCCGGCGCGCCGCGGCCGAGCTCGGCGCGGAGCTCGCGCCGCCGCCGCAGTACCGGCGCGCGTGGTAGCGCCGGCCGGCGTTCACAGCGCCGCCGCCGCGGGCGGGAACAGCCACAGCGAGCCGCCGCCGAGGCCGCAGCCGATCAGCAGCGCGGCGAGCACGTCGCTGGGGTAGTGCAGGCCGAGCACGACGCGCGACAGCGCCACCAGCACGGTGAACGGCAGCAGCAGCGGCGCGAGTTGCGGCACGTAGGCGAGCGCGACGATCGTGAAGCTGACCGCGTGCAGCGTATGCCCGGACGGGAAGCTGAACTCGTCGAGCGGCGCGATGTACGCGGTGATGTCGGCGTGCGCGCGGAACGGGCGCGGGCGGCGCGTCCAGCGCTTGAGCAGGCGGTACATCGTCGCGGCGACCAGGCCGACCATGCCCATGTGCAGCGCCGCGCGCAGGCCGTTGGCGCCGCCGAGCAGCGCCAGCAGCGCCATCAGCGCGTACCAGAACATGCCGTCGCCGAGCCGGCTGACGGCGCGGAACAGGCGCGTGAGCGCGCGGCGCGCGCCCCAGCGGTTCATCGCCAGGCACAGCGCGCGCTCGCCGCTGCCGAGCTCGATGCGCTGCCAGGCGGTCATGCCGCCCTCCGTGCCGAAAGCTCGCCGAGCAGGTCGGCGAAATGGCGCGCCACGCTGGCCGTGCTGAGCGCGGTGACCGCGGCGCGCGCGGCGTCGCGCAGCGCCGCGTCGCCGCGCTGCAGGCAGCGCCGCGCCTCCTCGCCGAGGCGCACCGCGGCGTCGACGAAGGCCTGCTCGTCGTCGCGCGGCACGCGCGCGCCGGCCAGCGGCGAGTCGATGTGCTCGCGCGCGGCGCCGTAGTCGAACGCCACCACCGGCACGCCGCTGGCGAGCGCCTCGAGCGTCACGTTGCCGAACGTCTCGGTGAGGCTGGGGAACAGGAACAGGTCGGCCGACGCGTAATGGCGCGCCAGGTCCTCGCCGCGGCGGATGCCGGCGAAGACGACGTCCGGATGGCGCGCGGCCAGCGCGGCCAGCGCCGGGCCGTCGCCGACGACGACGAGGCGAGCGCGCGGCGCGCGCTCGCGCAGCGCATGGAACGCGCGCACGGCGAGCTCGAGATTCTTCTCCGGCGCGATGCGGCCGACGTGCAGCACGGCCGGATCGCCGGGCGCTACGCCCCAGGACGCGCGCAGCGCCTCGTCGCGCCGCGCCGGGTGGAACAGCTCGGTGTCGACCGCGCGGCGCAGCAGGCGCACGTTGCGGAAGCCGTGCTCGCCGAGGAAGCCGGCGAGCTCCGCCGTCGGCACCAGCGTGGCCGAGGCGCGGTTGTGGAAGCGGCGCAGGTAGGCGAACACCACCGGGGTCAGGAAGCCGAGCCCGTAGTGCCGCGCGAAATCGTCGAAGCGCGTGTGGAAGCCGGTGCAGGCCGCAATGCCCAGGCGGCGGCTGGCGCCGAGCGCGGTCAGGCCGAGCGGCCCTTCGGTGGCGATGTAGAGCACGTCCGGGCGCCTCTGCGACCAGCGCTGGTGCAGGGCGTGGTGCGCCGGCAGGCCGAAGCGCAGCCCCGGGTAGCGCGGCAGCGAGGCGCCGGGCAGCAGGACCTGCTCGTAGCCGTCGTCGCCGCCGGCCGCGTCGCCGTCCTGGCGCGGGCGCACCAGCTCGACGGCGTGGCCGAGTCCGGCCAGCCCGCGCGCGAGCGCCTGCACGGTCAAGGCGACGCCGTTGATCTCCGGTGGCCAGGTTTCGGTGACGATCGCGACGCGCATGGCGCATGCCCGCTCGGGTGTACGGCGGCAGGCTCGCGTCGGCAGTTGAAGCGCGTATTGCGCCGGCGTGGCATATCGATGACAGTCGCGCCCGGGGTGTAACAACCCTGTCACATTGTCCGCCTAGCGTGCGTGAATGCCCGGCAATCCAGTTACTTACGAACCACAGCTGAGCGGCGGCCTCGCCTCGGCCCTGCGCGTGCGCCGGCGCCGCGGGCGCGCGATGGCATGGCTGGTCGGCGCGGCCACGGCGAGCGTGCTCACCGCGCTGCTGGCGATCCCGCTGTTCCTGCTCGCGAGCCTGCTGCCCTGGCAGGGCCTGCCGGCGCAGGCCTGGGCGCATCTGGGCGTGCTGCTGGAGGGCACGCTGCGCGCGGGGCTCTACGCCGTGCTCGTGGCGGTGCCGCTCGGCATCGCCACGGCGATGTTCACCGCGCATTTCTGCGCCGCGCCGCTGCGCGCGTGGATCAAGCCGGCGCTGGAGATCCTCGACGCCGTGCCGACCGTCGTGCTCGGCCTGGTCGCGTTCGCCACCGTCGCGCCGTGGCTCAAGGCGCACGTGGCCACGCTGCTCGCGCTGATCGTGGCGATCCCGGCGGTGCTGCTCGCCGCAGGCTTCCTGTTCGGCGCGCGCGTGCGCGCCGAGGGCTGGCTGCCGCTGTGGCTGCTGCCGCTGGTGGTGGCGACGATCGCGGTCGCGGCCGCCGTCGCCGCCGGGCGGCACGACGCGGCGATCGTCCCGGCCAGCCCGTGGAACGCGCTGCTGGTCGGGCTCGCGCTCGGCTTCGCCGCCGTGCCGCTGGTGTTCTCGGTGGCCGAGGACGCGCTGTTCCTGGTGCCGCGCGAGCAGACCCAGGCCGCGTTCGCGCTCGGCGCGACGCGCTGGCAGGCGCTGGTCTCGGTGCTGCTGCCGGCGGCCGGCTCCGGCCTGGTCGCGGCGGCGCTGCTCGGCGCCTCGCGCTGCCTGGGCGAGACGATGATCGTGCTGATGGCGAGCGGCAACACGCCGCTCGGCGGCCTGGCGCCGCTCGAAGGGCTGCGCTCGCTCGGCGCCGAGCTCGCGCTGGGGCTGCCGGACGCCGAGCCGGGCGGCGCCGCCTATCGCACGCTGCTGCTGGCCGCGCTCGCGCTGCTCGTCCTCACCGTGCTGCTGAGCTCGCTCGCCGGCGCGGTGCGCGAGCGCCTGCGCCGGCGCCTGCACGCCGAAGCGGCGCCGACATGACGCGCCGGCGCCTCGACTTCGCCGGCACCTGGCTGGTCGCCGGGGCCGCCTCGCTCTGCCTGGCCGCGCTGCTCGGGCTGTTCGCGCTGCTGGTCGCCTGCGGCTTCGCGCCGTTCTGGCCGGCGCCGGTCGAGGAGCTGCGCCTGCGCGACGGCAGCGTGCTGCTCGGCGAGGTCGTCGGCGGCGACGCCGAGGCGCTGGTGCTGCGCGCCGGCGAGACCGATCGCATCGGCGCCGGCTACCGCCGCGTGCCGCTGGACGCCGTCGCCGCGCGCTCGCGGCCGGCCGACGCCGTGCTGTTCGTGCTCGCCGACGGCCGGCGCCTGTTCGCGCGCGCCGCGGGCGCCGAACCGGCGGTGCCGGCGGCGGCGGACGGCGCGCCCCCGCGCGAGGTCCTGGCGGTCAACGCGCTCGGCCCGTTCGAGCGCCTCGGCGTGTTCGCGCGCCGCATCGGGCGCTTCCTCGCCACGCCGCCGCTCGCGTCCAACCTCGACGGCGGCGTGCTGCCGGCGCTGATCGGCACGGTGGTACTGGTGCTGCTGATGAGCGTGATCGTCACGCCGTTCGGCGTCGCCACGGCGGTCTACCTGCACGAGCGCACCGGCCCGGGCGTGCGCGCCGTGCGCACGGCGATCAATACGCTGGCCGGCGTGCCGGCGATCGTCTACGGCGTGCTCGGCCTGGGGCTGTTCGTGCACGGCATCGGCGCCGGCGTCGACCGCCTGTTCCACGCCGAGCGGCTGCCGCTGCCGACGTTCGGCGGCGGCGGTCTGCTGTGGGCCGCGCTGACGCTCGCGCTGCTCACGCTGCCGGTGGTCGTGGTCAGCGTCGAGGAAGGGCTGGCGCGCATTCCGGCGAGCCTGCGTGCCGGCTCGCTCGCGCTCGGCGCGACGCGCGAGGAGACCACCTGGCGGCTGCTGCTGCCGGCGGCGCGCCCGGCCGTGCTGACCGGCCTGGTGCTGGCGGTGGCGCGCGCCGCCGGCGCGGTGGCGCCGCTGATGCTGGTCGGCGTGGTCAAGCTCGCGCCGGCGCTGCCGGTGGACGCCGCGTACCCGTACCTGCATCCGTCGCGCCAGTTCATGCACCTGGGCTTCACGATCTACGACGCCGCGCTGGCCAGCCACGACACGATCCGCGGCGTGCCGCGCGCGTATGCTTGCGCGCTGCTGCTGGTCGGCATCGTGGTCGTGCTGAACCTGTCGGCGATCCTGCTGCGCAACCGCCTGCGCGAGCGCTATCGCGCGCTCGAGACCTGAGAACCGCCGATGCCGAGCGTTTCGCCCAACCGTCCATCCGTCGCGACGCCTGCCGCGCCCGCCGCCGCGCCCGCCGCCGCAATCGCGCTGCAGGCGCGCGGGCTGTCGCTCTGGTACGGCGCGCGGCGCGCGCTCGACGGCATCGACCTCGACGTGCCGGCGCGCCGCATCACCGCGCTGATCGGGCCGAGCGGCTGCGGCAAGTCCAGCCTGCTGCGCTGCCTGAACCGGCTGAACGACGAGCTGCCCGGCTGCCGCGTCGAGGGGCAGGTCAGGATCGGCGGCCTCGACGCCTACGCCAAGGACACGCCGGTGCACGACCTGCGCCGGCGCGTCGGCATGGTGTTCCAGCGGCCCAATCCGTTCCCGCTGTCGATCCACGACAACGTGGCCTACGGCCTGCGCCTGCTCGGCCTGCGCCGGCGGCGCGAGCTCGACGAGCGCATCGAGGCGGCGCTGAAGGCGGCGGCGCTGTGGGACGAGGTCGCCGCGCGGCTCGACGACAGCGCGTTCTCGCTCTCCCTGGGCCAGCAGCAGCGGCTGGTCATCGCGCGCGCGCTGGCGGTCGAGCCGGAGGTGCTGATGCTCGACGAGCCGGCCTCGGCGCTCGATCCGGTGTCGACGCTGCGCTTCGAGGAGCTGCTGCACGAGCTCGCCGCGCGCTACACGCTGCTGCTGGTCACGCACAACATGCAGCAGGCGGCGCGCGTGTCGGACTTCACCGCGTTCCTGCACGACGGGCGCCTGATCGAGTTCGGCGACACCGACGCGCTGTTCACCAACCCGCGCGAGCGCCAGACCGAGGACTTCATCACCGGCCGCTACGGCTGACCGTGCCGCCGGCGCTTGCGCCGCGGCGCGATCGGCGTAGCTTCCCCCTGCATCCCACGAACGACGACCTTCGGACATGGACCGCCTGCACCTTTCCCAGCACATCTCCCGCCAGTTCAACAGCGAGATCGAGGACGTCCGCCGCCAGGTGCTGGCGATGGGCGGGCTGGTCGAGGAGCAGATCGCCGCGGCGATGCACGTGCTGGTCGGCCGCGACGCGGCGGCGAGCCTGGCCATCCGCGAGCGCGAGCAGCGCATCAACGCGGCCGAGCTCGCCATCGACGAGCAGTGCGCGTTCATCCTGGCGCGGCGCCAGCCGGCGGCGTCGGACCTGCGCCTGGTGCTCGCCGTCATGAAGATGCTGGCCGACCTCGAGCGCATCGGCGACGAGGCCAAGCGCATCGCGCGCATGGCCGAGAAGCTGGTCGGCGAGGAGGGCGGCGGCGAGGTCACCGCGTCGCTGGCCGAGCTCGGCGTGCACGCGCGCAGCATGCTGCGCGGCGCGCTCGACGCGTTCGCGCGGCTGGACGAGCACCTCGCGCTCGAGGTCATGCACCGCGACCGCCGCCTCGACGAGATCTACCGCGGCCTGTTCGGCGTGCTGGTGGCGCGCATGCAGGCGCTGCCCGAGCAGATCCCGACCGAGCTCGACCGGCTCTGGTGCGCGCGCTCGCTCGAGCGCATCGGCGACCGCTGCAAGAACCTGTGCGAGTTCGTGCTCTACCTCGTGCGCGGCAAGGACGTGCGCCATTCGGGGCTGGCCAAGAGCGACGCGGCGGGCTGAGCATGCGCACGCCGCCGCCAGCCGCCGCCGGGGGCCCGCGATGATCGCCGCGCCGGAGATCGGCCTGGCCGTGCGCGGCGACGCCGCCGTGATCGCGGCGATGTCGCGCGATCTCGTCGAGCAGGGCCTGGCCTGGCGCTGGACGCCGCCGCGCGTGCTGCGCGCGATGCGCGACGAGGCGATCAACGTCGCCGTCGCGCGGCTGGCCGGCGCGGTCGCCGGCTTCGCCATCATGCAGTACAAGGACGACGAGGCCCATCTGCTGCTGCTCGCGGTCGCGCCGGCGCACCGGCGCCGCGGCGTCGGCGCGGCGCTGATGGCCTGGCTCGAGGCCACGGCGCTGACCGCCGGCACCGGCTGCATCTACCTGGAGGCGCGTGCGCGCAATGCCGGCGCGCGCGCGTTCTACCGGCGCCTGGGCTACGTCGAGATCGCGACGATTCCCGGGCTCTACGCGCAGGGCGAGGACGGCGTGCGCATCGCCAAGGACCTGTGGGCGCAGCCGCGCCGGCGCGTCTGAGCCGCCGCGCGGCGCGCGGGCCGGGCGGTCAGCGCAGCGCCGCCCAGCCCTCGCGCGCCTTGAAGCGCGCGCCGTAGCGCTGCTCCAGCGCGTCGAGCCGGGCCTTGAGCGCGTCCGCGCCGGTGTCGCGGACGTACTGGATCGGGCCGCCGCGGAACGGCGCGAAGCCGGTGCCGAAGATCACGCCGGCGTCGAGCAGGTCGGCGTCGTCGACGACCTTGTCGTGCAGGCAGGCCACCGCCTCGTTGAGCAGCGGCAGGATCAGGCGGTCCTGCAGGTCGTCCGGCGCGACGTAGGTCGGGTCGACCTCGGGCTTCTTCGGCTTGCCGTTCTCCCAGGCATAGAAGCCCTGGCCGTCCTTCTTGCCGCGCTTGCCGCCGGCGACGAGCTCGCCGAGCGCCGGCGGGATCTCCAGGCCCAGGAACGGGCCGAGCTCGGCGCCGACCGAGGCGGCGACGTCGAGCCCGACGGTGTCGATCAGCTCGATCGGCCCCATCGGCATGCCGAACGCCTTCGCCGCCTTGTCGATGACCGGGCCGGGAATGCCTTCGCTGTAGGCGCGGGCGGCCTCGAGCATGTACGGCATCAGGATGCGGTTGACGAGGAAGCCCGGCGTGCCGGCGACCGGCACCGGCAGCTTGTCGATCGCCTTGCAGAACGCCAGCGCGCGCTTCTCGGCGGCCGCGCCGAGCGCGTCGTGGCGCACGATCTCGATCAGCGGCATCAGCGCGACCGGATTGAAATAATGCAGGCCGAGGAAGCGCGACGGCTCGTGCACGGCCTTGCGCAGCTCGTCCAGCGGCAGGCTGGAGGTGTTCGTCGCCAGCAGCGCGTCGGGCTTGAGCCTCGGCTCGGCGTCGCGGTAGAGCGCTTCCTTCGCCTCGGCGTTCTCGAAGATCGCCTCGATCAGCAGGTCCGCCTCGGCGACGCCGGCGCCCTCGACGTCGGCGCGCAGGCGCGCCTGCGCCGGGGCGATGCGCTCGGCGGTCTTGAGCTTCTTCTCGAACAGCGCCTTGGCGCGGTCCAGCGCGGGCTGGACGTACTTCATCTCGCGGTCCTGCAGGCTGACCTCGAAGCCGCGCAGCGCGCACCAGGCGGCGATGTCGCCGCCCATGACGCCGGCGCCGACCACGTGCACGCGGCGGATGCCGTGCTCGGCGCCGCCGGCGAGCGACTTCAGCCGCTCCTGCAGGAAGAACACGCGCACGAGGTTGCGCGCGGCGGCGGTGTCGGCGAGCTTGGCGACCGCGCGCGCCTCGAGCTTCAGGCGCTGGGCGATGCTCGCGCCGCCGCGGCGCCAGGTCTCGATCAGCGCGAACGGCGCCGGGTAGTGCTCCTTGCGCACCTTGGCCGCGGTCTGCTTGACCAGCATCGGCGCGAGGATCTGCCGCGCCGGCCAGGTGTTGGTCGCCCAGGCGGTGACGCGCTGCGCGAGCGGCCGCGCGCGCGGGTGGCGGATCAGCTCCTTGGCCGTCTCGACCAGCAGCTCCGGCGAGGTCAGCGCGTCGACCAGGCCCATCGCCTTGGCGTTCTCGGCCGAGACGTTGCGGCCGGTCAGCATCATCTCCAGCGCCGCCGGCGCGCCGATCAGCCGCGGCAGGCGCGCGCTGCCGCCCCAGCCGGGGAAGATGCCCAGCTTGACCTCGGGCAGGGCGATGCGCGTGGACGGGTCGCGCGAGGCCACGCGGTAGCGGCAGGCCAGCGCCATCTCGGTGCCGCCGCCCATGCAGTGGCCGTGGATCGCGGCCACGGTCGGGCAGGGCAGGCGCGCGAGCTTCTGCAGCACGCGCTGGCCGTTCTCGATCGCGTCGAGCACGGTGCCGGTGCGCGCGTAGCCTTCGAATTCCTTGAGGTCGGCGCCGGCGACGAAGCCGGCGCCCTTGCCGGAGCGGATGACCAGGCCGCGCGGCGGCTCGAACGAGAGCCGCTCGACGATCTCGGCCAGCTCGTCGAGCACCGCCCGGCTCATCGCGTTGACCGCGCTGCCGGAGCGGTCGAGCGTCAGCACCACGATGCCGTCGTCGTCGCGTGCGGGCTGCCAGTGCTGAAAACGCAGACCTTCGAACATGACCGGCTCCGGGACGATTCAGAGGGGACGGCTATAATCCCGGCAAGCCGTGCGCCGGGTCAATGCGGGTCTGGAGACGCCTGTGATCGATAAGAACGCCGAGCTGCCGGCGACCCAGAAGCTGCTCGACCGCATCGTGCAGTCGCCGCAGCACCTGATCGTCCTGGACACGGCCAACGCCGACGACACGGTCGCGCAGATGCGCCTTCTGGCCATGCGCGGCGGCACCTCGATCTACGTCTGGGACGCCGAGTCGGGCATCGCCTCGCTGCGCGAGAGCGGGCTGCACGTGCCCGGCTCGCGCCGCCTCGGCGACGCCCTGCGCTACGTGCTGCAGAGCATGCACTTCGGCATCTACCTGTTCGTCGGCTTCGCCGCGCATCTCAAGCCGGCCGACACGCTGCTGTTGCGACGCATTTCGCGCATGCAAACGACGAACGAGCGCAAACTGGTGTTCGTCGGCAGCCGCTGCGAGCTGCCCGAGGAACTGGACGGAATGTTCGAGCGGCTCGCCGCCGAATCGGATCTGCGCCACCCGCTGCGCCTGCGCGACGGCCGCTGGGTGCAATGATGGCCGCCGACGGCGCCCAGCGCGGCGGCGCGCTGATCGTCGCCGCCGACCGCGACGATCGGCGCGTGCTGTTCGACGCGCTCGACGTGCTCGGCTTCGAGGTGATCTATTCGGCCAAGGACCTCGCCCAGGCGCGCGCGTTCCTCGCCCAGGACGCCCGCCTCGACCTCGTCCTGCTCGAGTTCCGCGACGATCCGGCCGACGAGCTGGCGTTCTGCGCGGAGGTCGGCCGGCTCGACCCGGACGCGCCCGCGCCGATCATCGGCATCCTCGGCGGCCGCGCCGGCCCGCTGCGCTGGGACAACCGGCCGCCCGGCCTCGTCGAGTGGATCGCGAGCCCGGTCAAGGCCGACGACGCCACCGCGCGCATCAAGGTGGCGATGGCCGCGCGCGCGACCGGCGTCGCGCGCGCCGCGACCGGCGCCGCGGGCGGCGAGCGCTACCAGTTCGCCTTCGACGGCAGCCTGGACGAGCTCGCCGTCGTCGATTCGGAGACCGGCCGCATCCTCGACGTGAACACCACGTTCGTGCAGCGCTCCGGCTATGCGCGCACGCAGATCCTGGGCGGCTCCATCGACGGCTTCGACACGCAGCTCTCGCCGCACCGGCGTGCGGCGCTGAACCGCAAGCTCGCCCGCAGCGGCAGCGTGCACCTGCGCGGCAGCAAGCCGCGCGCGGACGGCAGCACCTACCCGGTCGACGTGCACGTGCGCGTGGCCGTGCAGGACGGCCGCGTGGTGCACTTCTACCAGTTCCGCGAGCTCGGCGAGCTCAGCCGCTACCACGGCGCGCTGGACGCGCTCGGCCGCTTCGCCGAGGCCGGCGCGCGCGACGCCGAGCTCGACGCGATGCTGCGCCCGCTGATCGACTGGCTCGGGCTCGACTTCGCCGCGGTGGTCGAGGCGGCGGCCGGCCACGAGGGCGCGCCGCAGGCGCTGGCGCTCTACCACCGGTTCGGCGCCGAAGCCTCGCCCGACCCGCTGGACGGGCCTGCGGTGCACCGCGTGCTCTCCGGCCGCGAGATCGTGCTGCCGGAGAACGCCTGGCGCGACGTCGACGACGAGTTCGTGCGCGCGCAGCGCTTCGAATGCCTGATCGGCCTGCCGCTGACCGGCGAGCGCGGCCTGTGCCTGGGCGGGCTCCTGATCGCCAGGCGCGCCGCGCTCGACGACGGCGTCGCGTTCCACGCGCTGCGCGTGGCCGCGCGCACGCTGTCGCTCGGCATGGAGCTGCGCCGCGTGCGCGACCAGGGCCGCGCGGTCGGGCTGCTCGACCCGCTGACCGGCCTGCCCAACCGCCTGCTGTTCAACGACCGCCTGAACTCGGCGATCCAGGAGGCGCACCGCACCAGCGAGATGTTCGCGGTCGTCTTCGTCGACCTCGACCGCTTCAAGAACATCAACGACTCGCTCGGCCACGCGGTCGGCGACCAGGTGCTCGCCGCGGTGGCCAAGCGCCTGCGCGGCAGCGTGCGCGGCTCGGACACCGTGGCGCGCTACGCCGGCGACGAGTTCATCCTGATCCTGCGCCACATCGTGCAGCGCGAGGACGTGGCGCGCATCGCCGAGAAGATCGTGCGCGCGATGGAGGTGCCGCTGCAGCTCGCCGGCGGCCTCGAGCTCAGCATCACCGCCTCGCTCGGCTTCAGCTTCTATCCGGACGACGCCACCGACGCCGAGCGCCTGCTCAAGCACGCCGACGTGGCGATGTACTCGGCCAAGGGCATGGGGCGCAACAACTTCCAGGCCTACGTGGCCGTGCCCGAGGAGTCGCACCAGCAGCGGCTCGCGCTGGAGGCCAAGCTGCGCCAGGCGGAGAAGAACGGCGAGCTGCGCGTGTTCTACCAGCCGCAGATCGGCGGCGCCAGCGAGGACATCGTCGGCATGGAGGCGCTGATCCGCTGGGAGCATCCCGAGCTCGGCATGATCAGCCCCGGCTTCTTCATTCCGCTGGCCGAGGAGTCGGGCCTGATCGTCCCGATCGGCGAATGGATCCTGCGCGCCGCCTGCCGCGACGCGCGCCGCTGGCAGCTGCGCTTCGGCCTGCCGCTGCGCATCGGCGTGAACCTCTCGCCGCTGCAGCTGCGCCAGCCGAGCTTGGTGCAGGTGGTCGAGGCCGTGCTCAAGGAGACCGGCCTCGACCCGCACCTGCTCGACCTCGAGGTCACCGAGAGCATCAGCATGAAGTCGATCCCGAACCTGCTCGAGACGCTGCACGCGCTGCGCGACCTCGGCTGCAGCATCTCGATCGACGACTTCGGCACCGGCCAGTCCTCGCTGGACTACATCAAGCGCTTCCCGGCCGACCGCATCAAGATCGACCAGGCGTTCGTGCGCAACATCGGCGTCGATCCGGACGACGAGGCGATCGTGCAGGCGACGATCTCGATGGCGCACAACCTCAACCGCGAGGTGGTCGCCGAGGGCGTGGAGATCGAGCAGCACCTGGAGTTCCTGCGCGCGCAGGGCTGCGAGGTGCTGCAGGGCTTCCTGTTCTGCCGCCCGCTGCCGGCGGCCAGCTTCGAGAACCTGCTGCAGGAGCGCGCGCGGCTGCTCGGCAGCCCCGTGCCGGCGCCCGCGGCGCGCTCTTGAGCCCTGGCCCGCCGGGCCGCATCTGGGGTTTGCGGCTGCGCAGCATCGTCGTTCCCCGCAGGCCCCGCGGCCGCCGCGCCGCAGCCGTTCCTCGCGCGGCCGATTCGTGAAACTATTCGAGCCGGGCATGGTCTAGGCGGCATGCCTGATCTTGCCGGCAAACAGGGAGAAAGGCCCGGATGGGCGAAAGCGACTTGGATCAGGCGCTGGTCGAGCGCGTCCAGAAAGGCGACAAACGCGCGTTCGATCTTCTGGTCAGGAAATACCAGCACAAGCTGGTCAGCGTCATTTCCCGCTACATCAGCGACTGGAGCGAGTGCCAGGACGTCGCCCAGGAGGCGTTCGTGCGCGCCTATCGCGCGATCGGCTCGTTCCGCGGCGACGCCCAGTTCTACACCTGGATCTACAAGATCGCGATCAACACGGCCAAGAACCACCTGGTCTCGCAGGGCCGCCGGCCGCCGACCGAGGACGTCGCCGTCGAGGACGCCGTGCAGTTCGACGGCGCCACGCGCCTGCACGAGTCGGCCACGCCCGAGCGCGAGCTCATGCGCCAGGAAATTGAACGAACCGTGTTCGCCACGGTCGAAGCCCTGCCGGACGAGCTCAAGACCGCGATCACGCTGCGTGAAGTGGACGGGCTCAGCTACGAAGAGATTGCGGAGGCGATGAACTGCCCGATCGGTACGGTCAGATCTCGCATCTTCCGCGCCCGCGAGGCGATCGACGAGCAGTTGCGCCCGCTGTTGTCGGAGAAGTAGGAAACCCATGAACCAGCAGATCCAAGAACAGCTCTCGGCGCTGATGGACGGCGAGCTGGAGCGCGACCAGACGCGTTTCCTGCTCAAGCGCATCGCCGACGACGTCGAGCTTTCGGCGCGCTGGGCGCGCTACCACGTCGCCCGCCAGGCGCTGCGCCGGCAGCAGGCCGCGGTCGCGCTCGACGCGGGCTTCGCCGACGCGGTGATGGCGCGCATCGACGTCGAGCCCTCCGCGCGCGCGCACGGCGCCGCCGCCTGGCTGCGCTGGGGCGCGGGCGGCGCGATCGCCGCCTCGGTCGCGGTCGCCGCGCTGATGCTGACGCGGCCGGCGGTCGAGAGCGGCCCCGGGCCCGCGCCGCTGGTCGCGCGCGGGGCGCCGCAGATCGCGGCGGTGAGCGCCGCGCCCGCGGCCGCGACGAGCGCGCCGCCGCCGGCGGCGTTCCGCCCGCCGCTGCTGGCGCCGAACGCGCCGGTGGAAACCGCGCCGGCCAGCTTCGGAACCGATTTCGTCGAGCCGGTGGCCGCCGATCCGCGCCTGCAGTCGTACCTGATCCGCCACTACCAGGCGGCCGGCGCGGCCGGGCAGTCGAACCTCGTTCCCTACGTCCTGCTCGCGGCGCCGCAGCGCGAGACGGCGCCCGCGCAGCCGGTCCCGCAGAACCGCTGATCGATGCGCGGGTCCGGCGGCGTCCACGCGCGCACCGCGTCGCTTCTTCCCGGGCCGAGCGCCGGCCGGCGGCTGGCCGCGCTGGCCGCCGCGGCCGTGCTGGCCTGCGTGCACGCGGCAAAGCCGCATGCCGAGGCGGCCGGCGCCGACGCCGCGCACGGGCTGATCGCGCGCATGTCGGCCGCGGTCGGCTCGACCGATTATCAAGGCTCCTTCATCTATGCGCGCGGCGCGCAGATCGACGCGTTGCGCATCTTCCACGCCGGAGGCCCGGGCAACGAGCGCGAGCGCCTGGTCAGCATGAGCGGGCCGCGCAGCGAGATCGTGCGCAGCGGCGGCGCGATCACCTGCCTGCCGGCCGGCCAGCCCGCGGTGCTGCTGCCCAATCGCGCCGGCACGCGCCTGCTGCCGCTGGTGCCGGACGTGCGCGGCGAGCGCTTCCCGAAGTACTACCGCGCCGACCTCGGCGGCGAGGACCGCGTGGCCGGCTACCGCACGCGCATCGTCGACATCGTGCCGCGCGACGCCTACCGCCACGGCTACCGCTTGTGGCTGGAGGAATCGACGTACCTGCCGCTGCGCTCGGCCGTGGTCGACGCCGGCCGGCATACGCTCGAGCAGTTCATGTTCGTCGCGCTCGAGGTGGGGGCAAGGCCCAAGGAGAGCGACCTCGCGCCGAGCGGCACCGCCGCGGCGAGCGCGCCGCCGGCCGAGATGCCGCTCGGCGGGCCGCCGCAGTGGCGCGTCGAGGACCTGCCGCCGGGCTTCTATTTCCTGCGCGCGCAGCGCCCGGCCGAAGGGCCGACGCAGGCCGAGCACCAGCTCTACACCGACGGCCTGGCCAACGTGTCGGTATACGTGGAGGCGCGCGGCGAACGCGCGCCGGCGATGCCGGACCGCGCCGACGCGCGCGGCGCGCTCAGCATCTATACGCGCGACGACGGGGCCTGGAAAATCACCGTGCTCGGCGACGTGCCGCGCGCCACGGCGCAGCGCATCGCGCTGTCGGTCAAGAGCGCCGCCGAGCCCGCCGGGCGCCGCTGAAGCGGGCCTGAAACGCCGCGGACGCGGGCGCCGCACGGCCGGAACTTTGCGCGGACGATGTCCATCCAAGCGCGTGCCGACCGCGCTGCGCGCGGTCCGACTTCACTTGAGGGAAACGAGGTAACGACATGACCAAGATGACGAGCGGGACGCTCTCCCGCTGGCTTTGCCTGCCGCTGCTGCTGATCGCGTTCTCGGCCGGCGCGGCGGACCTGCCGGATTTCAGCGGCCTGGTCGAGAAGTACGGCCCCGCGGTGGTCAACGTGCAGGCGAGCGGCAGCGCCGACGCGCAGGGGCAGGATCAGGACCCCCTCGACCAGCAGGACGTGCCCGAGATCTTCCGCCGCTTCTTCGGCCCGATGCCGCGGCCGCGCGGCGGCGCCGAGCGCGTCTCGATGGGTTCGGGCTTCATCATCTCCGCGGACGGCTACGTGCTGACGAACAACCACGTCGTCGACGGCGCCGCCCACGTCACCGTGCGCTTGTCCGACCGGCGCGAGCTCGACGCCAAGATCGTCGGCACCGACGCGCAGTACGACATCGCGCTGCTGAAGCTCAACGCGACGAACCTGCCGGTCGTCAGCCTGGGCGATTCCAAGAACGTCAAGGCCGGCCAGTGGGTGGTCGCGATCGGCTCGCCGTTCGGCTTCGACCATTCCGTGACCGCCGGCATCGTCAGCGCGGTCGGGCGCAACTTCGGCGGCGCCGACCAGCAGTACGTGCCGTTCATCCAGACCGACGTGCCGATCAACCGCGGCAACTCGGGCGGCCCGCTGTTCAATCTCGACGGCCAGGTCGTCGGCATCAACTCGCAGATCTTCTCCAACACCGGCGGCTTCATGGGCGTGTCGTTCGCGATCCCGATCGACATCGCGATGAACGCGGTCGAGCAGCTCAAGACCAGCGGACGCGTGACGCGCGGCATGATCGGCGTGCGCATCCAGAACGTCGACCGCGAGCAGGCCAAGGCGCTCGGCCTGCCGCGCATCGGCGGCGCGCTGGTCAACCAGATCACCCCGGGCAGCAGCGCCGACAAGGCCGGCGTGCAGCTCGGCGACGTGATCCTCTCGTTCGGCGGCCGCGAGATCGCCAGCTCCGCCGACCTGCCGCCGCTGGTCGGCTCGAGCAAGCCGGGCACGAAGGTGGACCTCGGCATCTGGCGCGACGGCAAGACCCTGACGCTGCCGGTCACGGTCGGCGAGCAGCCGGCGGACAAGGACGCGCTGGCCAGCGCCGCGCGCGGCGGCAACGGCGGCGCCGCCGCCGCGGGCAACCCGCTCGGCATCGTCGTCGACGAGCTGACGGCCGACCAGCGCAAGCAGCTCGGCATCACCAACGGCGAGGGCGTCGTCGTCACGCGCATCGCCGGCACCGCCGCGCGCCGCGCGGCGCTGATGCCCGGCGACGTCATCCTGATGGTCGGCCGCAAGCCGGTGAAGTCGGTCGCGGACTTCAACGCGGCGCTGAAGTCGGCCAAGCCCGGCGACTCGGTCATGCTGCTGGTGCGCCGCGACGACCAGACCTCGTTCCTGGCGCTGACCGTGCCGAAGGGCGAGGGCTGACGCCCGCCTCGAAGCCGCGATCACGCAGCGGGGCCGCCGAAAGGCGGCCCCGTTCTCTTTTCGGCGCCGGCGGGCGACGCCCGGGGCGGATTTTCTGCGATAATCCGGTGATTGTGCCGATCGCCCGCCCGCGGCCGCAGCCGAACCGAATGCTCCACATCCGCAATTTCTCGATCATCGCCCACGTCGACCACGGCAAGTCCACGCTCGCGGACCGCATCATCCAGCTCTGCGGAGGCCTGAGCGCGCGCGAGATGGAAGCCCAGGTGCTCGACAACAACCCGATCGAGCGCGAGCGCGGCATCACGATCAAGGCGCAGTCGGTGTCGCTGCCGTACACGGCTAAGGACGGCGTCACCTACCAGCTCAACTTCATCGACACGCCCGGCCACGTCGACTTCAGCTACGAGGTCAGCCGCTCGCTGGCGGCCTGCGAAGGCGCGCTGCTGGTCGTCGACGCCGCCCAGGGCGTCGAGGCGCAGTCGGTCGCCAACTGCTACACGGCGGTCGAGATGGGCCTTGAAGTCGTGCCGGTGCTGAACAAGATCGACCTGCCGACCGCCGACGTCGAGCGCGCCAAGGCCGAGATCGAGGCCGTCATCGGCATCGACGCCACGGACGCGATCCCGATCAGCGCCAAGACCGGGCAGAACGTCGAGGCCGTGCTGGAGGCGATCGTCGCGCGCATCCCGCCGCCGAAGCCGCGCGACACCGAGCGCCTGCAGGCGCTGATCATCGATTCGTGGTTCGACAACTACCTCGGCGTCGTCTCGCTGGTGCGCGTCATGCAGGGCGAGATCCGCCCGAAGGACAAGCTGCTGGTCATGTCGACCGGCCGCACGCACGAGGTCGACCAGGTCGGCGTGTTCACGCCCAAGCGCGCGCTGCGCGACCGGCTCGGCGCCGGCGAGGTGGGCTGGGTCACCGCCTCGATCAAGGACGTGCACGGCGCGCCGGTCGGCGACACGCTGACGCAGGCGCGCGAGCCGGCGCCGCAGCCGCTGCCGGGCTTCCAGAAGATGCAGCCGCGCGTGTTCGCCGGGCTGTTCCCGACCGTCGCCGACGACTACCCGTCGCTGCGCGAGGCGCTGGAGAAGCTCAAGCTCAACGACGCGGCGCTGAACTTCGAGCCGGAGACGTCCGAGGCGATGGGCTTCGGCTTCCGCTGCGGCTTCCTCGGCCTGCTGCACATGGAGATCATCCAGGAGCGGCTCGAGCGCGAGTACGACCTCGACCTCGTCACCACCGCGCCGACGGTGGTCTACGAGGTGCTGCTGACCAGCGGCGAGACGCTGTCGCTGGACAACCCGGCCAAGCTGCCGCCGGTGCAGAACGTCGAGGAGATCCGCGAGCCGATCATCGTCGCCAACATCCTCACGCCGCCGGACTACATCGGCAACGTGATCAAGCTGTGCGAGGACAAGCGCGGCACGCAGCGCTCGATCAACTACCTGGGCACGCAGGTGCAGATCAGCTACGAGCTGCCGCTGGCCGAGGTCGTGCTCGACTTCTTCGACAAGCTCAAGTCCGTCTCGCGCGGCTACGCCTCGATGGACTACCACTTCGACCGGTTCCAGGCCGGCCCGTTCGTGCGCGTCGACGTGCTGATCAACGGCGACCGCGTGGACGCGCTGTCGCTGATCCTGCACCGCTCCAGCGCCGACCGGCGCGGGCGCGAGCTGGTCGAGAAGATGAAGGACCTGATCCCCCGCCAGCAGTTCGACGTGGCGATCCAGGCCGCCATCGGCTCGCAGGTCATCGCGCGCTCGAACGTGAAGGCGCTGCGCAAGAACGTGCTCGCCAAGTGCTACGGCGGCGACGTCACGCGCAAGCGCAAGCTGCTGGAGAAGCAGAAGGAAGGCAAGAAGCGCATGAAGCAGGTCGGCAGCGTGGAGATCCCCCAAGAGGCGTTCCTCGCCGTGCTGCAGATGGAAAAGTAGCCGGGATTCGGGATTCGGGATCGGGGATTCGTGGGAGCTGCCTTCCCGAATCCCGGATCCCGATCCCCAATCCCGGCTCCTCAAAGGAGCCATGATGGATTTCGATTTCGCATTGCTTTTGGTGGTGCTGACCGCGGTTTCCGGCGTGATCTGGCTGCTCGACCGGTTGCTGCTGGCCGGCCGGCGCAAGCGCCGCGCCGAGGCGGTCGAGGCGATGACCGCGCTGTCGGCCGAGGAGCGCGCCGCGCGTTCGCGCAACGCGCTGCAGGAGCCGGTGGCGGTCGAGTACGCGCGCTCGTTCTTCCCGGTGCTGCTGCTGATCCTCCTGTTCCGCTCGTTCCTCGCCGAGCCGTTCAAGATCCCGTCCGGCTCGATGATGCCGACGCTGCTGGTCGGCGATTTCATTCTCGTGAACAAGTTCGCATACGGTTTGCGCCTGCCGGTCCTCAATACGAAGATCCTGAGCGTGGGCGAGCCCAAGCGCGGCGACGTGTTCGTCTTCCGCTATCCGGAGAACCCGAAGGAGGACTACATCAAGCGCGTCATCGGCCTGCCGGGCGACGAGATCACCTACCGCAACAAGATCCTGTACGTGAACGGCCAGGAGATCGCCGAGACCGACCTCGGCGCCTACACCGGTCCGTCGGAGCCGGGGCGCAGGCTGGACGGCGCGCAGGTGAAGCTGGAGCACCTCGACGGCGTCGAGCACCGCATCATGAAGGTGCCGCAGGCCTTCGTCGGCCACGAGGGCACCTGGAAGGTGCCGCCGGGCCAGTACTTCGCCATGGGCGACAACCGCGACAACAGCGCCGACAGCCGCTTCTGGGGCTTCGTGCCGGAAGCCAACCTGGTCGGCAAGGCGTTCCTGATCTGGATGAACTTCGGCGATCTCAGCCGCGTCGGCACGGTGATCAAGTAGCGGGGCGGCGCCCCGCCGGGTGGCGATTCAACGGGGAAAGGGGAAATGCGCATGAACATGCACGGCAAGGTCAAGGGCATCACGCTGATCGGATTCGTCATCCTGCTCTGCGTGCTCGGCTTCTTCGCGTACCTGGCGATGCGCCTGGTGCCGATGTACGTGGAGTACTTCGGCGTCGTCAAGGCGATGGAGCAGGTGCGCAGCGAGCCCGGCGCGGCGCAGAAGTCGCTGGAGGAGATCCGCCGCGACCTGAGCCTGAAGTTCGACACGCAGTACGTCGACGATTCCAGCGTGCCGCCGTCGGCGATCCAGCTCAAGCGCGAGGGCGGCGCCGCGACGCTGCGCGTCTCCTACGAGAAGCGCGTCTCGTTCCTGTACAACATCGACCTCGTCGGCAAGTTCGACAAGTCGATCAACCTCGCCGGCGCTGGTGGCGAATAGCACCGTCCTCGGCCACCGCTTCGCCGACCCGCAGCTGCTGGAGCGCGCGCTCACGCACCGCAGCGCCGGGCAGGCGAACAACGAGCGCCTGGAGTTCCTCGGCGACGCGCTGGTCAACCTGTTCGTCGCCGAGCTCGTCTACGAGCAGCATCCGCGCGCGGACGAGGGCGAAATGACGCGCCTGCGCGCCGCCTTGGTCAACGGCGCCGCGCTCGCCGAGATCGCGCGCGCCGAGGAGATCGGCGACCGCCTGCGCCTCGGGCCGGGCGAGCTCAAGAGCGGCGGCTTCCGCCGCGATTCGATCCTCGCCGACGCGTTCGAGGCGCTGGTCGCCGCGATTTACGTCGACGCCGGCTGGGCCGCCTGCCGCGAGACCGTGCGCCGCCTGTTCGTCGCTCGCGTCGCCGCCGGCGCGCGCACGCCGAAGGACGCCAAGACGCGCTTGCAGGAATGGCTGCAGGCGCGCAACCTGCCGCTGCCGGCCTACGTGCTGGTCGGCAGCAGCGGCGAGGAGCATGCGCGCGTCTTCGACGTGACCTGCCGGGTCGACAGCCTCGACGTGGCCGCGGAAGGCAGCGGATCGAGCCGGCGCGCCGCCGAGCAGATCGCCGCCGAACGCGTGCTGGAACGCCTGCAGCACGGAGAACGCGCCGATGACCGCTGAGTCCACGCACCGCTTCGGCCACGTCGCGCTGATCGGCCGGCCGAACGTCGGCAAGTCGACGCTGCTGAACGCCTTGCTCGGCACCAAGCTCAGCATCGTCACGCCCAAGCCGCAGACGACGCGGCACCGCATCCTCGGCATCGTCACGCGCGACGACGCCCAGGTCGCCTTCGTCGACACGCCGGGCCTGCACCAGGGCGGCCGCCGCGCGCTGAACCGCCAGCTCAACCGCGTCGCGCGCCAGGTGCCGGACGAGGCCGACGTGCTCGTGCACGTCGTCGACGGCGTGCGCTGGCGCGAAGAAGACGAAGCCGTGTGGAAGCTCGTCGCCGCGCAGGCGGCACCCTGCCTGCTCGCGGTCAACAAGGTCGACAAGCTCGAGCAGAAGAGCGCGCTGCTGCCGTTCGCCGCCGAGATCACGCGCGAGCGGCGCTACGCATCGGTGCACTTCATCGCCGCGCGGCGCGGCGACGGCGTGCCCGCGCTGCTCGACGAGATCGTCGCGCTGCTGCCGCACGGACCTGCCGCCTACGCCGAGGACGAGTTCACCGACCGCAGCGAGCGCTTCCTCGCCGCCGAGCTCGTGCGCGAGCAGGTCATGCTGCAGCTCGGCGCCGAGCTGCCGTACGCCGTGGCCGTCGAGATCGAGCGCTTCGAGGACGCCGCGGACCTCGCGCGCATCGGCGCGGTCATCTGGGTCGAGCGCGAAGGCCAGAAGGGCATCGTCATCGGCGCCGGCGGCGCGCAGCTCAAGAAGATCGGCAGCGCCGCGCGGCGTACGATGGAGCGCGTGTTCGGCCGCCGCGTGTTCCTCGAGCTGTGGGTGCGCGTGCGCGAATCGTGGAGCGACGACGCGGCGGCGCTGAAGCAGTTCGGCTATTCGGAGTGAGGGAGCCGCGATTGGGGATTCGGGATTGGGGATTCGGCTGAAGCTGCAGCCCGGCCCCGGATTCCGCGTGACCGGCTAGGCGGGTCCTCGAATCCCCGATCCCCAATCCCAGTCCCGGCCTTCGATGCGCATCGACCAGCAGCCCGCCTTCGTCCTGCACGCCAGGCCCTACCGGGAGACCTCGCTGCTGATCGAGGCGTTCACGCGCGACCACGGCCGCGTCGGCCTGGTCGCGCGCGGCGTGCGCCGCGAGCGCAGCCGCATCCCGCGCGGCGCGCTGCAGCCGCTGCAGCCGCTGCTGCTGGACTGGATCGCGCGCGGCGAGCTCGGCACGCTGACCGCCGCCGAACCGGCCAGCGCGCCGTTCCCGCTGCACGGCGACGCGCTGCTCGCGGCGATCTACGTCAACGAGCTCGTGCTGCGCCTGAGCGGCCGCAACGACGCGCACCTGGGCGCGTTCGCCGCCTATGCCGAGTGCATGGCCGGGCTCGCCGACGGCCGCGCGATGGCCTGGACGCTGCGCCGCTTCGAGCGCGACTTCCTCGCCGACTTGGGCTACGCCGTGGCCCTGACGCATACCGCGGCGGGCGCCGCGGTCGAGCCCGGCGTCGAGTACGCCTACGATCCGGAATCCGGCGCGATGCCCTGGCGCGAAGGCTCGGCCTGGCCGCGCGTCGACGGCGCGGCGCTGCTCGCGCTGCATCGCGACGAGCCGCCGCCGGCCGAGCAGCTGGCGCAGCTCAGGCGGCTGATGCGCGCGGTGATCCGGCACCTCGCCGGCGGCGAGCTCAAGGCCTGGACGCTGGCGCCGCGCCGCGCGGGCGATCCGACCTAGCGGTCAGGACGGAAGCCGCGCGCGCACGCGCGCGCAGCAGGCCAGGAACGCCTCCACGCCGGCCTGCGGCCATGGGTCCGCGCCGAGCTGGCCGCGCAGCCGCACGGCCGCGCGCTGCAGCGCCGGCGCGCCGCAGAAGCCGGCCGAGGCCTCGAGCCGGTGCAGGCGCTCGCGCAGCGCCGCCGCATCGCCGCGCCGCGCGATCGCGGCGAGCTCCTGCGGCAATGCGTCGAGCTCGTTCGCGAACAGGCCGCGCAGCGCGGCCAGGATCGCCGGATCGCCGCCGGCCGCGGCCAGCGCCTGCGCATCGTCGAGCGCATCGTCCCCGGCGGCGGCAAGATGGCGCGCCAGCGCCGCGGCGACCGCCTCCAGGCCCAGCGGCTTGACCAGCACCTCGGCGAAGCCGGCCGCGCGCAGTGCCTCGTGCGCGGCGGGATCGGCATCCGCCGTGGTCGCCAGCGCCGGCGTCTGCCGCGAAGGACCGGGGCAGGCGCGGATGCGCTTCAGCGCCTGCGCGCCGTCCAGCCGCGGCATGCGCGCATCGAGCAGCAGCAGGTCGTAGGCGGCGCGCCCGGCTTCGGCTGCCGCCTCCTCGCCGTCCGCCGCCGCCGCGGCGGTGCAGCCGAGCCGCGCCAGCGCGGCGGCGAAGAAGCGCAACGTCAGCGGATTGTCGTCGGCGACGAGGATGCGCCGCGGCGGCAGCTCGGACATCGCCAGGCCAGCACGTGAGGGGTCCGGCTGGCAGAATGGTCGGCGATGCGCGCTTCGTCAACGTCGATCGCCGTTCTGCTCGCCGCCGCCGCCGCGCTGCTGCCGCCGGCCGCCGCGGCGCGTACCGCGACGCTCGCGGTGCAGCGCGTCGACGGCGCCGAGGTGAAGGCGCACGCGCTGCGCCTCGTCGTCGACGAGCGCGGCGAAGCCGGCGCGCTGCATCTGGCCGCCGCGCGCATCGAGCTGCCTTCGCTCGCTCTCGCCGGCGCATTGGACTGGTCGTGCGCATTGCAGGCCGCCGGCGGCGAGCGGACCTGCGCCGGGCCGGCGCGGCTGGTCGGCGACGACGGCGTCGCGCAGGCCGCCGAGGTGGCGGCGCGCGTCTCCGGCGAACGCGTCGAGCTGGCCGTGGCGCGCGAGCGCAGCCGCGCCGCGCTGACGCTGCCGTTCGCCGGCGGCGCGCTCGGCCTGTCGCTGCGCCAGGTGCCGTGGACCTGGCTGCGCGCGCCGCTGGCGCGCGGATGGCCGGGCGGCGGGCTGCGCAGCGGCGTGCTCGACGCCGACCTCACGCGGCACGGCGACGGCCTCGTCGAGGCCACGGTCGCGGCCGACGGCCTCGGCTTCGCCAGCGCCGACGGCGTGCTGTCCGGCGAGCGCCTGGCGGTGCAGGGGCGGGCACGGTGGCAGCCCGGACCAGGCGGCGGGCGGCTGCAGGCATCGGCCACGTTCCGCGGCGGCGCGCTGCAGGCCGGCGCCGCGCGCGCCGAGCTGCCGGACGCGCCGGTCGAGGCCGGGCTGGACCTGCAGGCCGGCGCCGACGGGCGATGGCACGTCGCCCGCTTCGCCTGGAACGACGCCGAAGCCGCCGTGCTCGAGGCCGACGGCGAATTCGATCCGGCAGCGCTGGCGCCGCTCAGGCGGCTGGCCGTGCGCGTGCAGGCGGCGCGCTTTCCGCTGGCGGCGCGCCGCTACGCGCAGGGGCTGCTCGCGGCGCAGGGACTCGGCGGCCTGTCGCTGCGCGGCGAGCTCGCCGGCGAGATCGTGCTCGACGAGCGCGGCGTGCAGGCCCTCGAGGTTTCCACCGACGCCTTCGACGCCGGCGACGCCGCCGGCGGCTTCGCGTTCGAGCGCCTGCGCGGCGCCGTCGACTGGGCCGCGCAAGGCACGCGTCCGCCCACGCGCCTGGCCTGGGCGTCCGCGCACGTCGCCGGCCTGAAGCTGCCGGCGGCGGCGTCGCGCTGGCAGTCCGTCGAGGGCGCGCTGCAGCTGCGCGGCACGCTGCGCGCGCCGCTCTCCGGCGGCACGCTCGAGCTGCGCGAGGCGCAGGTGCGCCCGCTCGCGGAGGACGGCGAGGAGCGCCTGAGCGCCGCGTTCGCGCTGCGCGACGCCGGCTACGAGGGCGAGGGCGGCCGCCTCGCCGCGGCCCATCTCGCCGCCGACGGCCGCCTGCGCCTGTCGGCCTCGGCCGTCGAGCCGCGCCTGCAGCTCGATGCGAGCCTGCACGGCGGCGAGGCGCTGGCCGGCGCGGTCTACGTCAAGCTGCCGGCGACGCCGGTGACGGCCGCGCTCGACGTGCGCCTGGGCGCGGAACGCTGGCGGATCGAGCGGTTCGACTGGCGCGATCCGGGCACGCTCGATCTCGCCGCGCGCGGCGAGGTCGCGCCCGCCGACGCGCAGCCGCTGAAGGCGCTGACGCTCGAGCTGCGCGAGGCCGACCTCGCCGCCGCGCTGGCGCGCTACGGGCAAAGCTGGCTGGCCACGAAGGGCTTCGCCGCGCTCGAGGCGCGCGGCTCGCTGACCGGCACGCTCGATTTCGGCACCGACGGCCTGCGCCGCTTCGCGTTCGACGCGCACGGCGTCGACGTGCGCGACGGCGCCGGGCGCTTCGCGCTTGCCGGCCTCGACGGCGGCGTGGCCTGGGACCTCGACGGCGACGCGCCGGCGACGGCGCTCGCCTGGCGCGGCATCGAGCTGTTCCGCATCCCGTTCGGCGCGGCGCGGGCACGGCTCGAGTCGCGCCGCCGCGCGATCGTGCTCGCCGCGCCGCTCGCCGTCGACGTGCTCGGCGGGCAGCTGCACCTGGAACGGCTCAGCCTGCTGCCGCGCTCGCCGCGCGGCGACCGCTACGCCGCCTCGTTCGCCATCGCCGGCATCGAGATGGCGCAGCTCTCCGCCGTGCTCGGCTGGCCGCGCTTCGGCGGCAACCTGTCCGGCGGCATCCCCGAGATCGAGCTCGTCGGCGACCGCATCGAGCTGCGCGGCGGCCTCGACCTCTACGTGTTCGACGGCCACGTCGGCGTCAGCGGCGTGACGCTGGAGCGGCCGTTCGGCGTCGCGCCGTCGCTCGGCGCGGACGTCCATTTCGAGAAGCTCGACCTCGACCAGGTCACCCAGGCGTTCTCGTTCGGCGGCATGACCGGCCGGCTGCTCGGCACGATCGGCGGCCTGCGCCTGGTCGACTGGAGCCCGGTCGCGTTCGACGCCTGGCTGCGCACCGACGGCGGCGGGCGCATGAGCTACAAGGCGGTCGACGACATCACCGCGATCGGCGGCGGCGGCGGGCTTTCGTCCAACCTGCAGACGATGGCGCTGAAGATCTTCGACACGTTCGGCTACCGCCGGCTCGGCATCCGCTGCCGGCTGCGCGACGAGGTCTGCCTGATGGGCGGCATCGATCCGCTGCCGCCGGACGGGGCGGCCGATCCGGCCGCCGGCGGCTACACTATCGTGGACGGCGCGGGCCTGCCGCGCATCACGATCGTCGGCCACCGGCGCCGCGTGGACTGGCCGACGCTCGTGCGCCGGCTCGTCGAGGCCACGCAAGGGCAGGGACCGGTGATCCGTTGAGCATCCGCCGGCGCGTCCGGCGGCTACGCACCTACTGGAGGATCGCATGCGCTCGTTCGCTTTCCGGACCCTGCTCGCCGCCGCGCTCGCGCTGCCGGCGGCCTGCGTCACGATCAACGTCTATTTCCCGGAAGCGGCGGCGGAGCAGGCGGCCGGCCAGTTCGTCGACAAGGTCATCGGCGAGAAGGCCGGGGCCGAGCCGGACAAGCCCGCCGAGCCGCCGTCGCAGCCGCCCGCCGCGGCGCTGCTCGACCTGGTGATCCCGAGCGCGCATGCGCAGAGCGCGAACCTCAACGTGCAGACGCCGCAGATCCAGGCGATCCAGTCGCGCATGCAGCAGCGCTTCGCCGCGGTGCTGGCCAAGTACTGCGCCAGCGGCGCGGTCGGCTTCACCAACGACGGCCTGGTCGCGGTGCGCGACGCGGCGGCCATTCCGCTCGCCGAGCGCGCGGCGGTGAACGCGGCGGTAGCCGACGAGAACCGCGACCGCCAGGCGGTCTATCGCGAGATCGCGCTGGCCAACGGCCACGCCGAATGGGAAGCGCAGATCCGCAGCGCGTTCGCCAAGCAGTGGATCCAGCGCGCGCGGCCCGGCTGGTACTATCAGGACGCCGGCGGCGCCTGGAAACAGAAGTAGCGCGCCGGACATTCGTTCCCGGAACGCCGACCCGCGGCGCTCGCGCCGCGCACCGGCGCCGCGCCGAGATTCCCCACGTTCGCGCGCCGCGCCGCTCCGGCGGCCCGGCGCGCCGGTTCCTTCGCATGCAGATCCACGAAGTCGACATCACCGACCTGACCCACGACGGCCGCGGCGTCGCCCGCATCCACGGCAAGACCGTCTTCGTCGCCGGCGCGCTGCCGGGCGAGCGCGCGCGCGTGAAGCTGGTCAAGCGCAGCCGCAACTTCGACGAGGCGCGCACCGAGGAAATCCTGCTGCGCTCGCCCGAGCGCATCGAGCCGCGCTGCGCGCATTTCGGCACCTGCAGCGGCTGCACGCTGCAGCACCTGCCGCCGGCCGCGCAGATCGCCGCCAAGCAGCGCGTGCTCGAGGAAAACTTCGAACGCATCGGCAAGGTGGCGCCGCAGCGCTGGCTCGATCCGCTGACCGACGAGCCCTGGGGCTACCGCCGCAAGGGGCGCCTGTCGGTCAAGTGGGTGGCCAAGAAGGGCAAGGTGCTGGTCGGCTTCCGCGAGGAGGACCCGCGCTTCGTCGCCGACCTCTCGGCCTGCCACACGCTGCTGCCCGAGGTCGGCGGCCGGCTCGCCGCGCTCGGCGAGCTGGTCGGCGCGCTGGAGGCGAAGGCGTCGATCGCGCAGATCGAGATCGCCGCCGGCGACGAGCACGTCGCGCTGACGTTCCGCCACCTGCAGCCGCTGTCGCAGGGCGACCTCGACGCGCTGGCCGCGTTCGGCCGCGCGCACGGGCTGGCGATCCTGCTGCAGCCCGGCGGGCCGGACAGCGTCGTGCCGCTGTGGCCCGAGCACGTGCCGCTGTCGTTCCGCATCCCCGAATCCGACGTCGACATCGCGTTCCGCCCGCTCGACTTCATCCAGGTCAACGCCGGCATGAACCGGCGCATGATCGCGCGCGCGCTCGACCTGCTCGACCCGCAGCCGGGCGATGCGGTGCTGGACCTGTTCTGCGGACTTGGCAACTTCACGCTGCCGATCGCGCGGCGCGCCGGCCAGGTCGTCGGCGTCGAGGGCGAGGCGGCGCTGGTCGCGCGCTCGCGCGAGAACGCGCAGCGCAACGGCATCGGCAACGCCGAGTTCTTCGCCGCCGACCTCGCCGCCGACCAGCGCGGCGCGCCGTGGGCGCAGCGCCGCTACGACAAGCTGCTGCTCGACCCGCCGCGCTCCGGCGCCGCGGCCGTGCTCGAGTACCTGCCGCGCGCCGACGCCGCGCGCGTGGTCTACGTCTCCTGCCACCCCGGCTCGCTCGCGCGCGACGCCGGAACGCTGGTGCGGCAGCACGGCCTGCGCCTCGTCGCGGCCGGCGTCATGGACATGTTCCCGCATACGGCGCACGTCGAATCGATCGCCTTGTTCGAACGGTGAGCGGAAGCGTGAAGCACGAGAGGCCGCAAACGCGAAGAGCTTGAAATGCGAAGAGCCTGAAACACGAAGAACACGAAGGAGAAGATTGATTCGTGCGTCCTCCGTGAGCTCCGTGTACTCCGTGTTCGGGCTACGGTTCTTGCGGCGCGCATCGAAGGCAAAAGATCCAACCACGGAGCACACGGGGCACACGGAGAAAAACGAGAACTTTCCTGCTTTCCTTCGTGTTCTTCGTGTTTCAATCTTTTCTTCTCGAGACTCACACACGACGCATGGCCATCGAAATCGAACGCAAGTTCCTGGTCGTCGGCGACGCCTGGCGCGCCGCCGTCGCGCGCAGCGAGCCGATGCAGCAGGGCTATCTCGCGGGCCCGCCCGCTGCGCGCTGCTCGGTGCGCGTGCGCATCGCCGGCGCGGAGGCGTTCCTCAACATCAAGTCGGCCACGCCGGGCGTCGTGCGCGACGAATACGAGTATCCGCTGCCGCTCGACGACGCGCGGCGCATGCTGGCGACGCTGGCGGGGAACGTCGTCGAGAAGCGCCGGCATCACGTCGAGGTCGACGGGCACGTGTTCGAGGTCGACGAATTCGGCGGCGAGAACGCCGGGCTCGTGGTCGCCGAGCTCGAGCTGCCCGCCGCCGACGCCGCATTCCCGCGGCCGGCCTGGCTCGGCGCCGAGGTGAGCCACCTGGCGCGCTACTACAACCTGAACCTCGCCGTGCACCCGTACGCGCGCTGGAGCGCCGCCGAGCGCAACGCCGACGACGCGCGCTGATACCATCACGCCCCCATGCTGATCGTAGGACTCCCGGGCACGACCCTCGACGACGCCGACCGCGCGCGCCTCGCCGCGCCGCAGGTCAGCGGCGCGATCCTGTTCGCGCGCAACTTCGCGAGCCGCGAGCAGGTCACCGCGCTGATCGACGACATCCGCCTGGCGCGCCCGGACCCGTTCCTGGTCTGCGTCGACCAGGAAGGCGGGCCGGTGCAGCGCTTCCGCGAGGGCTTCACGCGGCTGCCGGCGCTCGCGCGCATCGGCGAGCTGTACCTGCGCGACCCGCGCGCGGCGGTCGCGCGCGCCGAGGAGCACGCCTGGGTCATGGCCAGCGAGATGCGCGCGATCGGCGTCGACCTGAGCTTCGCGCCGGTGGCCGACCTCGCGCGCGGCAACAAGGCGATCGGGGAGCGCGCGTTCTCGGCCGATCCGCAGGCCGCCTCCGAGCTCGTGCAGGCGTACCTGCGCGGCATGCGCCTGGCCGGCATGGCGGTCACGCTCAAGCATTTCCCCGGCCACGGCTCGGTGGTCGAGGACACGCATTTCGGCGAGGCGCGCGATCCGCGGCCGCTCGAGGAACTGCGCGCGAACGACCTCGTGCCGTTCGCCGACGCGATCGCCGCGGGCGCGGAGGCGGTGATGATGGCGCACGTCGTCTACCCGGCCGTCGACCGTCGGCCGGCGGGCTATTCGCGCGCCTGGATCGACGACGTCCTGCGCGGCGAGCTCGGCTTCCGCGGCACGGTGTTCGGCGACGACATGAGCATGGCCGCGGCCGAGAGCGTCGGCGGCGTCGCCGCGCGCATCGAGGCGCACCTGCTCGCCGGCTGCGACCTGCTGCTCGCCTGCAATCCGGCGATCGTCGACGAGGCGATCGCCGCCGTCGCGCGCGCCGCGCCGTACCCGGCGGCGCGGCTCGCCGCACTGCAGGGCGCGGTGGCGCAGACCTGGGACGCGCTGACGGACAATCCGCAGCGCGACGACTTCATCGCGCGGCTCGCCGGGCTCGGCGCCGCGCAGACGCTGCAAGGATGACGATGACGACTCCCGCGCTTTCCGACGCGCTCGCGCGCGCCGACCTCGTCCACGACCGCGCCGCGCTCGAGGCGGCGATCGGCCGCCTCGGCGAGGCGATCGACGCCGCGCTCGGCGGCCGGCCGGCGGTGTTCCTGACGGTGATGCAGGGCGCGCTGATCTTCGCCGGCCAGCTGGCCACGCGCCTGTCGGCGCCGCTGCTGTTCGACTACGTGCACGCCACGCGCTACCGCGGCGCGACCACCGGCGGCGAGCTGTACTGGATCAAGCGGCCGACGCTGCCGCTGGCCGGCGCGACCGTGCTGCTCGTCGACGACATCCTCGACGAAGGCCACACGCTCAAGGCGATCCGCGACCATTGTCTGGAGCAGGGCGCGGCGCGCGTGCTGCTCGCGGTCCTGTGCGAAAAGCGGCATGATCGCTGCGTGCCCGGCCTCGCGGCCGACTTCGTCGGCGTCGAGGTGCCCGACCGCTACGTGTTCGGCTACGGCATGGACTACCACGAGCAGGCACGCAACCTCCCGGGGATCTACGCGGTGGACGCATGACGACGCATCTGGACCTGGCCCTGATCGGCGGCACGGGCCTGTACCGCTTTCCCGGGCTCGAGGATGCCGAGCGCCACGCCGTCGACACGCCCTACGGCCATCCTTCGGACGCGATCCTGGTCGGCCGCGTCGGCGCCCACCGCATCGCCTTCCTGGCCCGCCACGGCGAATCGCACACGATCCCGCCGCACCGCGTGAACTACCGCGCCAACGTCTGGGCGCTGCACCACCTCGGCGCGCGCCGCGTCGTCGGCGTCAACGCGGTCGGCGGCATCCGCGACGACATGGGCCCGCGCGTGCTGGCGGTGCCGGACCAGATCATCGACTACACGCACGGCCGCATCACCAGCTACTGCGACGTCGCCGGCGCCGAGGTGCGCCACATCGACTTCAGCGAGCCGTACTCGGCCGCGCTGCGCGCGCGGCTCGTCGCCGCGGCGCGCAGCGCCGGCGTCGCCGTCGTCGACGGCGGCTGCTACGGCGCCACGCAGGGCCCGCGCCTGGAGACGCGCGCGGAGATCGCGCGCATGCGCCGCGACGGCTGCGACCTGGTCGGCATGACCGGCATGCCCGAGGCCGCGCTCGCGCGCGAGCTCGACCTGGAATACGCCTGCCTCGCCCTGGTGGCGAACTGGGCCGCCGGCTGCGGCGGCGCGCCCGAGATCAGCCTGCCGGAAATCTTCGCCAACCTCGAGGCGGCCACCGCCCACGTGCCGGCCATCGTCGCGACCCTGCTCGACGCCTGAACGGGGTCCGGGCGGGTGCTCCGGGCCCGTCCGGCCCTGCATACGGCCGCGTACGCATGACTTTCCGGAGTTGCGCACTGCGACTTGATTTGTTCCGTTAAGCGATTGTTATACTCGGGCCGTGCGCCACCTCGGGGTATGCGGCGGGCCTTCGGACCTGACGCGAAACCGGCGCGCACGCAGTCAATCCAGTGAGGGGCTTCATCGATGCTTACCGGTACAGTGAAGTGGTTCAACGACGCCAAGGGGTTCGGATTCATCGCGCCTGAGCAAGGCGGAGACGACGTATTCGTTCACTACTCGGCCATCAACTCGCAGGGATTTCGCACGTTGCAGCAGGGACAGCGGGTGAATTTCGAGATCGTTCAGGGACCGAAGGGCTCCCAGGCTTCGGGCGTGCAGCCGATCAAATAGGAACGAGCCGGCCGCCCGGCAGAAGCCCCGCGCGCAGCGGGGCTTTTTTTGCCGGCCTGGCGGCGCCGCGCCGCGGGGGCGCGGCGCCGCTTCAACCGACGCAGCGCTCGCGCCACAGATCGCGCAGCAGCGCGGCGAACTCGCCGGCATGCCGCTCGGCGTCGGCCAGGTGCACGCGCGCGGCCTCGCGCAGCGCCGCGCGCCCGCGGCGCTGCGCATCGACGCGCGCCGCCGCGGCGCAGGCGCGCTCGACGTAGTCGCCGCGGTCGCGCGCGACCCATTCCTCGCGCCCGAGCCGCCACAGCAGGCTCGCGCTCTGCCGGCTGACGAAGGTCTCGCCGGGCAGCGCGATCACCGCGCAGCCCATCCACAGCGCATCGCAGGTCGTCGTGCAGCCGGAGAACGGGAACGGGTCGAGCGCGACGTCGACCTGCCGGTACGCCGCGAGCAGCTGCCGGTACGGCAGGTCGCCGCCGAGTTCGAGGCGCTCGGCGCCGATGCCGTGCGCGGCGAAGCGCGCCAGCACGCGCTCGCGCGTGGCCGTCTCGGCCAGGTGGCGCGCGCGCAGGTGCAGGCGCGCGCCCGGCACGCGGCGGAGGATCTCGGCCCAGGTCGCGACGACGCCGTCGTTGAGCTTGGCCAGCCGGTTGAACGAGGCGAACGTCACCGCGCCGCCGCCCTCGCGCGCAGGCGCGGGCGCGTCCGCCGGCGGCGTGTAGCAGAACCGCCCCGAGGGCAGGCGCACGAGGCGCTCGGTGTAGCGCTGCGCCGAGCCTTCCGGCGTCAGCCAGCGATCGCTGATCCAGGCGTCCATCGCCGGCACCGCGGTGGTGTCGAACCAGTCCAGCCAGCACACCTGCAGCGGCGCGACGCGCTGCGCGACGACGCCGATGCGGTTCCAGGTCGCGTGCCCGGCGAGATCCACCAGCACGTCCAGGCCGAGCGCGCGCAGGCGCTGCAGCAGCGAACGGTCGTCCAGCGCGCCTGCGTCGACGACCTCGTCGGCCAGCGCGCGCAGCGCCTGCGCCGCGTCGCCGCGCTCCGGATGCAGGTCGATCAGCAGGTGGCGATGGCGGCGGCGGTCGAAGCGGCCGAGCAGGCCGCCCAGGAACGTCGCCACCGGGCCGGCGCCGAGGCGCGGCGACAGCCAGCCGACGCGCAGCGGCCGCTCGGCGTCGTCCGCGCGGCGGGCGAGCGGCGGCGCGAACGCGCGCAGGTGGCGCTCGGCATAGGCGCGGTGCGCGGCGAACAGGCCCGCGCAGGTCTGCGCCGGGTCGTAGTGCATCAGCACGAGATGGCGCGCCTGCATCGCCGCGTCGCCGCCGCGCAGCGCCTCGCGCAGCGCAGCCAGCCCGGCGTCGACGTCGCCGCGGTCGACCAGCGCCACGGCGCGGACCTCGCCGGCCAGCGCGTCGGCGGGACGCCGCGCCAGCACCTGCTCGCAGGCGGCGAGCGCCGCGCTCGGCCGGCCCAGCCCGTGCAGGTCGCAGGCCAGCGCGCGCCAGGCGTCGACGTCGTCCGGCCGGCGCCGCAGCCGCGCCTCGAGCAGCTCGGCGCGCCGCCCGAGCGCGCCGGCCGCGGCGAAGTCGGCGGCGACCGCCGCGAACGCCGGCGCGTCGTCGAGCACGCACGCATGCAGCGCCACGGCGAGCGCGCCGGCCGGATCGCCGGCGAGCAGCCGCGCGCGCGCCGCGGCCTGGCGCGCCGCGGTCCAGTCCGGCTCGGCCTCGACCAGCGCGGCGAGCGCCGCGGCCGCCTCGGCGGCACGCTCGCAGGCGAGCAGGGCCAGGCCGCGATGGAACTGCGCGAGCGCATGCTGCGGCGCCACCGCCAGCGCGGCCTCGGCCGCGGCCAGCGCCTGCGCCGGCCGGCCGAGCGCGAGCAGCACCTCGGCGTGCCGGTTGGCAAGCTCGGCGTCGTGCGGCAGCAGGCGCGTGGCCTCGTCCAGCTGCGCGCAGGCCTGCTCGCGGCGGCCGAGCCGGTACAGCAGCGTGCCCAGGGCGAGCCGCGTCGGCGCATGGCGCGGCGCCTCGCGCGCCAGCGCGGCGAATGCGTGCACGGCCTCGTCGGCGCGGCCGGCATCGGCGGCGGCCAGCGCCGCCGCGAAGCGCGCGTCGAACGGGGGCAGGGCGTCCATGGCCGGGATCAGGCGGCGAACTGCAGGCGCGCGAGCTCGGCATAGAGGCCGTCCTCGCGCACCAGGTCGGCGTGCGTGCCCTGGGCGACGATGCGGCCGCCGTCCATGACGACGATGCGGTCGGCGCGCTGCACCGTGGCCAGCCGATGCGCGATGACCAGCGTCGTGCGCCCGCGCATCAGGCGTTCGAGCGCGTGCTGGATCAGGTGCTCGGACTGCGCGTCGAGGCTCGAGGTCGCCTCGTCCAGCAGCAGCACCGGCGCGTTGCGCAGCAGCGCGCGCGCGATCGCGACGCGCTGCTGCTGGCCGCCGGACAGGCGCACGCCGCGCTCGCCCAGGTAGGTGTCGTAGCGTTCCGGCAGCGCCTCGACGAAGTCGTGCGCCTCGGCCGAGCGCGCCGCGGCGACGATCTCCTCGAGGCTCGCGCCGGTGCGGCCGAAGCCGATGTTGTCGGCAGCGCTGGCACCGAACAGCACCGGGTCCTGCGGCACCAGCGCGAACGCGCCGCGCAGCGCCGGCAGCGGCAGCGCGCGCAGGTCAACGCCGTCGAGCGTGATGCGCCCGCGCTGCGGATCGTGGAAGCGCAGCAGCAGCTGGAACACCGTGGTCTTGCCGGCGCCGGACGGGCCGACCAGCGCGACCGTGCGCCCGGGCTCGACGTGCAGCGAGAAGTCGTGCAGCGCCGGCCGGTCCGGACGCGAAGGGTAGTGGAACTCCACCTGCTCGAAGCGCAGCTCGCCGCGCACCGGCGCCGGCAGCGGCTGCGCGGGCTCGGGCGAGCGGATCGCCGGCGCGGTGTCGAGCAGCTCGCCGATGCGGCCGAGCGCGCCCGCCGCGCGCAGCACCTGGCCCCAGACCTCGGTCAGCGCCCCGACCGAGCCCGCCGCGAGCACCGCGTAGAGCACGAACTGGCTGAGCACGCCGGCCGCCATGGCGCCTGCGATCACCGCCTTGGCGCCGGCCCAGAGCACCAGCGTGATCGCGCCGAACGTGAGCAGGATGACCAGCGCGGTCAGCGTGCCGGTGGTGGCGATGCGCCGGCGCGCCACGGCGAGCGCGCGCTGCACCGCGCCGGCGTAGCGCGCCGACTCGTCCGGCTCGCGCGTGTAGGCCTGCACCGTGTGCACGGCATTCAGCGCCTCGGCGGCGATCGCGGACGCGTCGGCGATGCGGTCCTGGCTCTCGCGCGAAAGCCGCGCGACGCGGCGGCCGAACACCACGATCGGCAGCACCACCGCCGGGATCACCAGCACCGCCAGGCCGGCCAGGCGCGGGCTGGTCAGGATCATCAGCGCCGCGCCGCCGATCAGCGTGACGACGCTGCGCAGCGCCACCGACAAGGTCGAGCCGACCACCGTCTGCACCAGCTCGGTGTCCGCGGCCAGGCGCGAGACCAGCTCGCCGCTGCGCGTGCGCTCGAAGAACGCCTGGTCCAGCGTCAGCAGGTGGTCGTAGAGGCGCCGGCGCAGGTCGGCGGCCACGCGCTCGCCGAGCAGGCTGACGAAGAAGAAGCGCGCCGCCGTCGCCGCGGCGAGCAGCGCGGCGACGACGAACAGGCCGAGGAAGCTCGCGTTGATCGCCGCGGCGTTCGCCTGCGTGAAGCCGCGGTCGATCATCACGCGCACGGCCTGCGGCAGCACCAGCGTCGCCGCCGACGACAGCGCGAGGAAGCCCAGCCAGCCGGCGATCAGGCCGCGGTAGGGCCTGAGGTACGGCAGCAGGCGGACGAACGAGCGGAGCCGGCGCGTGGTCTCGCGCGGGCGGTCGGCGGCGTCGGTCATCGCGGCGTCCGTGGCGGAAGGAGAGGACGAGGTGCGGGGCGGGACGGGCGCGTTCAAGCGGCCACCTCGACGCCGCCGCGGCCGCGCGTGAGATCGCGCACGAAGGCCTCGAGCTCGGCGACGCGGCCGGCCGGCAGGTCGAGCTCGAGCTCGGCGCCGTCGGCGTGCGCCACCTCGGCGCGGCGCACCGCCTCGAAGTCGCGCAGCTTGGCGTGCAGCGTCGCCGCCGCGGCGTAGTCGCAGCGCACGCGCAGGCGCGCGAGCTCGACCAGCGCGCGCTTGTCGGCCAGGCGCAGGCATTCGGCCGCGCAGCCGCCGTAGGCGCGCACCAGGCCGCCGACGCCGAGCTTTATGCCGCCGAACCAGCGCGTCACGACGACGGCGACGCGATCCAGGCCCTGGCCTTCGATCGCGGCCAGGATCGGCCGCCCGGCGCTGCCGCCGGGCTCGCCGTCGTCGCTGAAGCGGTAGCTCGCGCCGATGCGGTACGCCCAGCAGTTGTGCGTGGCGTCCGCGGCGCTCGCGCGCGCGACGTGGGCGAGCGCCGCCGCGGCGTCGTCCACCGGCGCGGCCTGGGCGAGAAAGCGGCTCTTCCGGATGTCCTGCTGCAGCCGGGCGGCGCCCTGCAGCGTGTATCGCGCGTTCATCGCGCCTAGTTTAGGGCCTGGCGGCGCGCGATCCTCGTGCCTGCGGCGCTTCGCCCCTAGTCCGACAGCGCCGCGAGATCTTCGGGCAGCGTCCAGTCCGGATGCGCGCGGCGGAACAGGCGCAGGCTCTCGGCGGCCTGCTGGCGCCGGCCCTGCTGCAGCAGCTGGCGGATGTGCGCGAGCCAGTCCGCCGGCGCGAGCTGCAGGTCGCGGCGCAGCTCGGCCGAGGTCGACGGCGCGGTCGGCGCCGTCGTGCGCTTGCGCTCGCTGCGCGCCTGCGGCAACGCGGTTTCCCGTTCGGCCTTGGACACGGTGTCGGCCGCGGACGCCGCGGGTGCCGCTGCCGGCACGGGCGCGGGCGGCGGTGCGGCCGGCGGCGCAGGCGGCGCCGGCGGTGGCGGCAGGCTCCGGCGCGTGGCGGCCTGCGCCGGCGCGGAAGCGGATTCGGCCGGCGGCGCGGCGCGCGGCTTCGGCGCGGCCTTCGCCGGCGGCGCGGCGACGGGGCGAGGCGCGGCAGGCGGCGGCGCCTCGCGCGCCGCGTCGCCCGGTGGCACGGCCGAGGGCGCGGCGGACGGGCGCGCCGCATCCGGCGCCGCTGCCGGCGCGCGGCGCGGCGCCGGTTCGGTGATCGGCTGCACCTGGATCACCTGCGGCGCGCCGGTGCCGTGCTGCTGCAGCGCGTCCTGGCCGACGCGCCAGGCGATGCCGGCGGCGAGCACCAGACCGGCGGCCGAGCCGAGCCCGACCAGCCAGCGCTGGCGCCGCGGCGCGCGTCCGCGCACCGCGCGGGCGGCTTCGCCGAGCACGGCGCGGTCCAGCCGGCGCGGCGGCTCCAGGCGCGGCAGGCGCCGGTACAGGGCGCCGAACTCGCCGCTGCCGTCGCCGAGCAGGCGCTCGAGATCGCGCTCGCGGTCGCGCGGCAGGCTCACGTGGCGAACCTCGCGCGGATGCGCGCCAGGGCGTAGCGCAGGCGCGACTTGACCGTCTCGCGGCCGGCGCCGGTGATCTCGCCGATCTCCTCGAGGCCCAGGCCGCTTTCCACGCGCAGCAGGAACGCCACGCGCTGCTCCTCGGGCAGCTCCTCGATCGCCAGCTGCAGGCGGCGGCGCTGCTCGAACTCGCTGAGCACGCGCTCGGGCTGCTCGGCGTCGGACGCGTCGAGGTTGCGCAGCACCGCCTCGGTCTCCTCGGCCGAGGCCTGCGGCCGCTGGCGGCGGAAGCGGTCGACGACGAGGTTGTGCGCGATCTGCAGCAGCCAGGTGGTGAACCTGGCCTCGGGACGGTAGCGCTCGCGCGCGCCGATCAGCCGGCTCCAGGTTTCCTGGAACAGCTCGTCGGCGTCGGCGCGCTGGCGCAGGCTGCGCAGCAGGAAGCGGTACAGCATGCCGCGGTGGCGCCGATAGAGGATCTCGAAGGCGAGCAGGTCGCCTTCGGCATAAGCGAGCATCAATGCCTCGTCGGTCTTCTCGGCCCCCATCGGATCAGGTTAGCAGATGTCCCATGGAGCTCCGCCGTCGGATCAGCGCGCACAGCCGACGGCATGCGCGCCGGGCGCCGCGCCGGCGCCTCGGGGATGCAACGCGGCAGGCGCGCGCGCGGGGTCGAGCCGGTTTGTCGCGCCCGCGCCATCTGCGATGATGCCGCGGCCGGGAGACCTTCGTGACCGCACAGCCGCCTTCGATTTCCACCGACGACGCCGTCGAACGCATCCTGGCCCGCGGCGGCGCGCACCTCGCCGTCGCCGCGCCGCTGGGCCTGGGCAAGCCGAACCGGCTGCTCAACGCGCTGTACCGGCGCGTCAAGGCCGACCCCGCGCGCCGGCTGACGCTGTTCACCGCGCTCTCGCTCGACCCGCCGGCGCCGGCCGGCGAGCTGCAGCGGCGCTTCATGCAGCCGTTCCTCGAGCGCCATTTCGGCGCGCACTATCCGCGGCTCGACTACGTGGACGACCTCAGGGCGGACCGGCTGCCGGCCAACGTCCGCGTCGAGGAGTTCTACTTCCAGTCCGGCGCGATGCTGCACTCGGCGCAGGCGCAGCGCGCCTACGCGAGCATGAACTACACCCAGGTCGCGCGCGACCTCGCCGACCTCGACGAGCCGCTGCACGCGATCGTGCAGTTCGTCGCGCGGCGCGGCGCGCGCTGCAGCCTGTCGTGCAATCCCGACGTGACGCTCGACGTGCTCGACGCGCTGGCCGCGCGCGGCCGGCCGCGCCCGCTGGTCGTCGGCGTCGTGCATCCGGACCTGCCGTTCCTCGGCGGCGACGCCGACGTCGACGCCGGGTTCTTCGACGCGCTCGTCGAGGACGATCCCGCGCAGCCGCTGTTCGCGCTGCCGCGCGCCGCCGTGGCCAGCGCCGAGTACGCGATCGGCCTGCACGCCAGCGCCCTGGTGCGCGACGGCGGCACGCTGCAGATCGGCATCGGCGCGCTGTCCGACGCGGTCGTGCACGCGCTGGTGCTGCGCCACCGCGCGAACGCCGACTACCGCGCCGCGCTCGGCGCGCTGCGCGGCGGCGATCCGTCCGACGATCCGCTGGTGCGGCGCTGCGGCGGGCTGGCGCCGTTCGCGCGCGGCCTGTACGGCGCCAGCGAGATGGTCATGGACGGCTTCATGCACCTGCGCCGCGCCGGCATCCTCGTGCGCACGGTGCACGACGACCTCGAGGTGCAGCAGGCGCTCGACGCCGGCCGCGCCGCGCCGGCTCCGCACGACGGCGGGCACTATCTCAAGGGCGCGTTCTTCCTCGGCTCCAAGCCGTTCTACGACTGGCTGCGCAGCCTCGAGGGCGAGGACTACGACGGCCTGCGCATGTGCCGCGTGTCCGACGTCAACCAGCTCTACGGCGGCCGCGAGCGGCTCGACGCGGCGCAGCGGCGCGAGGCGCGCTTCTTCAACACCTGCATGATCGCCACGCTGCTCGGCGCCGCCGCGTCCGACGCGCTGGAGGACGGCCGCGTGGTCAGCGGCGTCGGCGGCCAGTACAACTTCGTGGCCATGGCGCACGCGCTCGACGGCGGCCGCTCGGTGCTGCTGCTGCGCGCCACGCGCGAGAGCGGCGGGCGCGTGGAGTCGAACATCCGCTGGCGCTACGGCCACGCGACGATTCCGCGCCACCTGCGCGACGTCTACGTCACCGAGTACGGCGTGGCGGACCTGCGCGGGCGCTCGGACGAGGCCTGCGCGCGCGCGATGCTGGCGATCAGCGACGCGCGCTTCGTCGACGCGCTCGCCGCCGAGGCGATCCGCGCCGGCAAGCTGCCGCGCGACTTCCGCGTGCCGGATGCGTGGCGGCGCAACACGCCCGAGGCGCTCGCCGCACGGCTGGCGCCGTTCGCCGCGCGCGGCCTGTTCCCGGCGTTCCCGTTCGGCAGCGACTTCACCGCCGTCGAGGAGCGCCTGCTGCCGGCGTTGCTGTGGCTGGGGCGCGCCGTCGAGCGGCGGCGCTGGCCGGCGCTGCTCGGCGCGCTGCTGGCGCCGGGTCGGGCCGACGGCGCCGAGGCGTGCCTGGCGCGCCTGCAGCTCGGGCCGGGCGCGCGCACCTGGCGCGAGCGCCTGCTCGGCCGCCTCGTGCGCGGCGCGCTGGCGCGCGGCGCCGCGGCCGTCTAGCGCAGCGGGGTTCCTGCGCGCCGGCGGCCACGCCGGCCGCCGCGGCGGCTACAATGGCGGGCTTTGCCGCACAAGGAGTCGCCGCCGTGATCATCGCGCCCAAAGTCCGAGGCTTCATCTGCACCACGGCGCATCCGCTCGGCTGCGAGAAGAACGTGCTCGACCAGATCGAGGTCGCGCGCGCGCACGGCGCGCGCGCCGGCGGGCCGAAGCGCGCGCTGGTGATCGGCGCGTCGACCGGCTACGGGCTCGCCTCGCGCATCGTCGCCGCGTTCGGCTACGGCGCCGCGACGCTGGGCGTGTTCTTCGAGAAGCCGTCCAGCGCGGCCAAGCCCGGCACGGCCGGCTGGTACAACGCCGCCGCGTTCGACCGGTACGCCAAGCAGGCCGGCCTGTACAGCCGCTCGATCAACGGCGATGCGTTCGCGCACGCGACGCGCGCGCGCGCGATCGAGCTGATCCGCGACGAGATGGGCGGCCCGGTGGACCTGGTCGTCTATTCGCTGGCCTCGCCCGTGCGCCGGCTGCCGGACAGCGGCGAGGTGGTGCGCTCGTCGCTGAAGACGATCGGCGAGACGTTCACCGCGACGTCGATCGACACCAATCGCGACGCCGTCGTGCAGGTGTCGGTGGAGCCGGCGACCGAGAAGGAGATCGAGGACACCGTCGCCGTCATGGGCGGCGAGGACTGGGCGCTGTGGATCGACGCGCTCGCCGAGGCCGGCGTGCTGGCCGAGGGCGCGCGCACCGTCGCCTACAGCTACGTCGGCACCGAGATCACCTGGCCGATCTACTGGCACGGCACGCTCGGCCGCGCCAAGCAGCACCTGGACGCCACCGCCGTGGCGCTGCGCGGCCGCCACGCGGCGCGCGGGCTGGACGCGCGCGTCGGCGTGATGAAGTCGATCGTCACGCAGGCGAGCTCGGCGATCCCGGTGATCCCGCTGTACGTGTCGATGGTTTTCCGCATCATGAAGGAGAAGGGCCTGCACGAAGGCGCGATCGAGCAGGCCGACCGCCTGTTCCGCGACTTCCTCTACCGGCCGGACGGCGCGCCGGCGCCGGCCGACGCCGAAGGCCGCCTGCGCCTGGACGACCGCGAGCTGCGCGACGACGTGCAGCAGGCCTGCAAGGCGCTGTGGCCGCAGGTGACGACGCAGAACCTGGCCGAGCTCACCGACTACGCCGGCTACAGGCACGAGTTCCTGCGCCTGTTCGGCTTCGACCGCAAGGACGTCGACTACGCCGCCGACGTCGATCCCGACGTGCGCTTCGACGTCGTCGAGCTCTGACGGGCGCTCCCGACCGGCGGCCGGGAAGGGCGCGGCGACGCAGGCGCGCCCGGCGCGCCATCGCGTGCGCCGCCGCAGCCTTCTGGCTCGCGGCGCGGCATGCCGCCCGCCCGCTCGCGGCAGCGGGGCTTGACTCTGGACCCAGGTCCAGGGTCTAGCATGCCCGCATGTCCTCCGACGGAGCCTTCCCATGGAAACCTTCACGATCGGCGAAGTCGCCCGGCGCGCGCACGTCGGCATCGACACCGTGCGCTACTACGAGCGCAACGATCTGCTGCCGGAGGCGCCGCGGCGCCGTTCCGGCTATCGCGAGTACGACGGCGACGACGTGCGCCGGCTGCGCTTCATCCGCCGCGCGAAGGAGCTCGGCTTCTCGCTGGCCGAGATCCGCGAGCTGCTCGCGCTGTCGGCCGACCGCGAGCGCGGCGTGCGCGGGGTCAAGGCGCGCGCCGAGGCGCGCCTGGCCGAGGTCGAGGTGCGCATCCGCGAGCTGCAGCGCATGCGCCGCGGGCTGCAGCGGCTGATCGCCGCCTGCCCCGGGCACGGCCCGCTCGAGGCCTGCCCGATCCTGGCCGCGCTCGGCGAGGAGGATGCGCGATGAACGGCCACGACGACGCCCACCGCAGCCACGGCGCCCACGCGCATCCGGCTGCGCCGGCAGGCTGCTGCTCGCACCGGCCTTCGCAGCATGCGGCGGAGCCTGGTGCGACCGAGCGCGATCCGGTCTGCGGCATGCACGTCGATCCGCACGCCACGCCGCATCGCGTGGTGCACGCCGGCCGGACGTACGTGTTCTGCTCGGCGCGCTGCCGCGAGACATTCGCGGCCGAGCCGCAGCGCCATCTCGGCGCCCGTGCCGAGGAGGCGCCGCTGCCGGCCGGCACCGTCTACACCTGTCCGATGCATCCGGAGGTCCGCCGCATCGGCCCGGGCGACTGCCCGAAGTGCGGCATGGCGCTCGAGCCACTGCTGCCGACCGGCGAGGACGACGGCGAGCTTGCGCGCGTGCGCCGCAAGGCCCTCGTCGCCGCCGCGCTCGCACTGCCGCTGCTCGCGATCGCGATGGCGCCGCATTTCGGTGCGTTCCATCCCGGCGCCGCCGCGGCCGGCCTGCTGCGCTGGGCGGAGCTGCTGCTGGCCGCGCCTCTGGTGCTGTGGGCCGGCGCGGCCTACTACCGGCGCGGTTGGCAGGGCGTGCGCACCGGCGCGCCGAACATGTACACGCTGATCGGGCTGGGCGTGCTGGTCGCGTTCGGCTACAGCCTGGCCGCGACGTTCGCGCCACAGTGGTTCCCGCCGGCGATGCGCGACGCGCACGGCCGCGTCGGCGTCTACTTCGAGGCGGCCGGCGTGATCGTCGCGCTGGCGCTGCTCGGCGAATGGCTGGAGCTGCGCGCGCGCGGCAGGACCTCGTCGGCGATCCGCCGGCTGCTCGATCTCGCGCCGGCGAACGCGCGGCGCATCCGCGCCGACGGCACCGAAGAGGACGTGCCGCTGGACGCGGTCGCCGTCGGCGACCGCCTGCGCGTGCGCCCCGGCGAGAAGGTGCCGGTGGACGGCCGCGTCGCCGAGGGCCACAGCAGCGTGGACGAATCGATGCTGAGCGGCGAGGCGATGCCGGTGGAGAAGCGCGCGGGCGACCGCGTGACCGGCGCCACCGTCAACGGCCGCGGCGCGCTGATCGTGGTCGCCGAGCGCGTCGGGCAGGACGCCACGCTGGCGCGCATCGTCGCGCGGGTCGCCGAGGCGCAGCGCTCCAGGGCGCCGCTGCAGCGGCTCGCCGACCGCGTGGCGGCGGTGTTCGTGCCGGCGGTGGTCGCGATCGCCGCGCTCGCGTTCGCCGCGTGGCTGGCCGTCGGGCCCGAGCCGCGCCTGGCGCACGCGCTGGTCGCCGCCGTCGCCGTGCTGATCGTCGCCTGTCCCTGTGCGCTGGGCCTGGCGACGCCGATCTCGATCATGGTCGCCAGCGGGCGCGGCGCCGAGGCCGGCGTGCTGTTCCGCGACGCGGCGGCGCTCGAGGCGCTGGCGCGCGTCGACACGCTGGCGCTGGACAAGACCGGCACGCTGACCGAAGGGCGGCCGCGCCTGACCGACGTGGTCGCCGCCGGCGGCTTCGACGAATCGGCGGTGCTGCGCGCCGCGGCCGCGCTGGAAGCGGCCAGCGAGCATCCGCTCGCGCGCGCGGTGCTCGACGGCGCGCGCGAGCGCAGCCTGGCCGTTCCCGCGATCGAGGGCTTTCGCGCGAGCGCGGGCCAGGGCGTCGAAGGCAGGCTCGACGGGCGCTCGCTCGCGCTCGGCAACGCGCGCCTGATGCAGGCAGCCGGCGTCGACGTCCGCGCGCTGCAGGATGCGGCCGAGCGCCTGCGCGGCGAGGGCAAGACCGTGATGTTCCTCGCCGTCGACGGCCGCGCCGCCGGCCTGGTCGCGGCGCAGGACCCGGTCAAGCCCGGTGCCCGCGCGATGATCGAGGCGCTGCACGCCGAAGGCCTGCGCGTGACCGTGCTGAGCGGCGACGCCGAGGCCACCGTCGCCGCCGTCGCGCGCACGCTCGGCATCGACGCGTTCCGCGCCGCGCAGAGCCCGGAGGACAAGGCGGCGTGGATCGCCGCCGCGCAGGCGGACGGCCGGCGCGTGGCGATGGCCGGCGACGGCATCAACGACGCGCCGGCGCTGGCCGCGGCGGACGTCGGCATCGCCATGGGCGACGGCACCGACGTGGCGATCGAAAGCGCGCGCGTGACCCTGGTGCGCGGCGAGCTGTCCGGCCTCGTGCGCGCCCGCGCGCTGGCGCAGGCGACGCTGCGCAACGTGCGGCAGAACCTCGCCTTCGCGTTCGCCTACAACGTGCTCGGCATCCCGCTCGCCGCCGGCGTGCTGTATCCGCTGACCGGCTGGATGCCGGGGCCGATCGTGGCCGCCGCGGCGATGAGCCTGTCGTCGGTGTCGGTCATCGCCAACGCGCTGCGCCTGTCGCGCGCGGCCTGAGCGTCGCGCGCGGCGCGCGCACCACGTCCGGCGGCCGACGTTGCTGCCGGGCGGCGCTCAGGGCTGGCAGGTCGCGTCGGGCAGCAGCAGGCGCGTCAGCTCGATCGAGCCGCTGCGTCCGCCGTTGGTGCCGCCGGCGAACCGGTAGTCCAGCGTCGCCGAGGTGCAGCTGTGGAACGTCAGCGTGGCGGTGCCGACCTGCGTCGCCGGCGCGGAACCGGGCTGGTCGAACGTTCCGCCCGTGGTCGAGTAGATGCCGACGTCGCCGATCGTGTCCGAGCCAGGCTGCAGCAGCGCCTGCAGCGTATACCAGCGCTGGCCGGCCGGCCCGGCCTGCGGCGTGTCCGCATAGGTGTACCAGGCGGCGAACAGCACGTTCTGCGCCGGGTTGAAGTCCGCCACGAAGCCCTGGCCGCCGGTGGCCGGCTCGAACCATGTGCCGGCGAGGCCGGCACGGCCGACCGTGCCGCCGCCGGCCGGCGAGCAGCTGGTATTGGCGGTCAGCCGCGTGAGCGGGATCGAGCCGCTGCGGCCGCTGCCGTCGTAGAAGCGGTAGGAAAGCACGCCGTGCGAGCAGTCCGTGAACGACAGCGTCGCGCTGCCGACGGCGTCGATCTGCGTGGAGGAGGGCGTGTCGAACTGGCCGCCCTGCGTCAGGTAGATCGGCAGGGCTGCCGATGGCGCGCCGGCCGGTGCCTGCCCCTGGATCGTGTACCAGCGCTGGCCTCCGGCTGCGGTCACGTCGAAGGTGAACCAGCCGCCGAATATGCCGCCGAGGCCCGGGCCGTACTGGTCGGCGGCGATTTCCAGGACCAGTCCCTGGCCGCTCGTGGCCGGCTCGTACCAGGCTCCGGTGAGGCCGTGCTGGTTGAGGTCGACGAAGGCTGGCGCCGGCGCGTCCCAGTGCTCGAGCAGCTTCGCCACGTCGATCGAGCCGAGGCCGGTGGCGAGGTCGTAGCCGGTGCCGACGAGGTAGCCGGCAAGGCCGCCGGACAGGCCGCCGGGGCCTGGCGTGCTGTTGTTGCACGGGCTCGGCGTCGCCGCGTTGCAGCCGGCCACGCCGCTGCTCGCCACGGTGACGTCGTGGAACACGCCGTTGGCCGGATCGGCGGCCAGCGCGTAGAGGCGCGGATTGAGGTTGCCCTGCGCGCCGCCGGCCTGCTGGTTCAGCAGCGCGGCGATGCCGGCCATGCTCGGCGCGCTGGCCGAGGTGCCGCCGCTCAGCAGGTAGCGGAAGCTTCCGTCGACGACCTCGCAGGACGCGCCCTGCGCCGCGACGCAGGTGAAGTAGCCCTCGCGCACCGAGGCGTTGAACGAGACATCCGGCGTGTAGCGCCCCTGGCTGCCGGGCACGCCCACGCCGGTCTGCCAGGCCGGCGTGTCGACGTAGATGCTGTAGCCGCCGCCGGTCGCGGCGACCTGCGGGTCGCCGGCGGCGTTCAGCGGCTCGTTCCAGGCGCCCTCGGGGATGTAGCCGAGCGCCGAGCCGTAGCCGTCGCCGGTCGCGCCCCAGTACAGGTCCTGCTTGCCCTTGTCGGCGAACTCGGTGCCGCCGACGCAGGTGGCGTAGCCGCTCGCGCAGAGCACGTTCGTGCTGACGCGCTGCGTGGCCGTCGGCGCCGAATCGAGGCTGGCGCAGCCGGCGACGCCGCCGTCGCCGGAGGCGACGAAGATCGAGATGCCTTCCATCGCCGCCTGCTGGAACGCCGCGTCGATGACGTCGCCGGCCGCCTGCGTGTTGTCGGCCTCGCACGAGGTGTAGCTGACGCTGAGGATGTGGGCCGGCACCGGGTCGGCGTCGATCGCGTAGTCCAGCGCGACGTAGACGCCGTCGGTGTTGCCGGCGCGGCCGCTCGTGATCAGCTTGACCGTCGCGCCCGGCGCCACGCTGCCGGCGCGCTGCACGTCGAGCGTGGCCTCGCCCTGGTCGGAGACCGCGTCGCTCGGCGCGTCGCAGCTCGGCGTGCCGGTCTCGCTGCAGGTGGTCGCCGGCGGGCCGGGGTCGGTGCCTTGCGGCGGCACGACGACGACCGGGTACTTGACCGGCAGGCCGGCCAGCGAGAGGAAGTTCTTCACGTCGGCCTCGTAGACGCGCTGGCGCGCGATGATGCCGATCGTCTGGCCGCTGCCGTCCGGGCCGCGCGGCACGTCGTAGATCGTGGCGAAGTCGGCCGGGAACAGGCTGTTCAGGCAGGTGCCGCCGCTGCAGCTGGTCGCCGCCGGCCGCGGTCCGGCGGCCAGGCGCGCGGGCGTCATGTGGTGCGCCGGCCGCGCGCTCAGCGTGCTCAGGCCCGCCACCGAGCGCACCGCGCCGGCGAGCGCGGCCGGCAGCGTCGGCGCCTGCGTGTTGGCGATGCGGCGCTGGCCGGCGGCCTCGAAGTAGCGCAGTTCGGTGCCGAACGCGGCGGCGACGTCGGCGGCGCGGCCGCTGAAGCGGATGCGCGTGCGGCTGTTGGACACGCCGTCGACGGCGAGGCCCTGCGCGCGCAGCCAGGCCGAGACCGCCTCGATGTCGGCCGGCGAGGCGCCGAAGCGCTCGCCGATCTCGGTCGGGGTCAGCCAGCGCCGGTAGTTCGGCGAGGCCGGGTCGTGCTGCTCGCGCAGCAGCCGCTCGAATGCCTGCTGGCGCTCCGGCGGGCGCTCGAGCAGCAGCGACAGGTGCGTGAGCGGGGTCTGGTCCGGCACGCGGCCGAGGTCGGCCTGCGCCTTGGCCCAGCCGGCGACGTGGCGGCCCGGCAAGGTCGCGCGCACGGATGGATCGATCGGCAGGCGGATCAGGTCGGTGGCGCCGGCGCCGGCGGGCAGCGCGAGCAGGGCGGCGAGCAGGAGCGCGGCCGGCCGGCGCTGCGGCAGCCGGCGGGCGAACGGAACGGAGGAGCGGCCTGGGCGGATCTGCTGCATCGCGGGAATCCTTCGGATGTCGGGGGCAGGGCAAACGGGCGCGGCATCTTCGGCCGCCGCACGGCGCACGCGCAAGCGGTGCGCCGCACGGCCGCGGCGGCTGCAGAATGCACCGGGCCGGCGTTGGCAAGCCGCTAGGCACGCGTGAAAAACGCGTTGGAAATGCATTGCAAACGGCTGGCGAAAGCGATCGGCGGCGGATGCTGCCAGCGTGCCGGCACCCGGGCTCTCTCGCAGGCCCGGGTTCTTGTCCGCTGTCGATCATGAATCATTGCCCGGAATTGAAGAGGTTCCCAATGACTATTCGCAGTTTCTCCCTGACGGTCGGATTGGCGTGTGCGGCCCTGCCGCTCGCGGCCGCCTCGGGCGGGGCCGGCCCCGCCGCCCGCGGCCCGTATTTCGACGCCGTGCGCGGCACGGCCAGCGACGCATACGGCCGGCAGGCCTTCGTGCGCGCCGCGTCCGCCTCGGCGCCGGCTGCGGCGCGCCCGCGCGGCGGCACGCCGGCCGACTGGCATTCGCTCGGACCCTACGGCGGCGACGTGACCGACGTGGCGGCCTCGCCGTCCACCGCCGGACTGGTGCTGGCCGGCATCGCGCCCGGCGGCGGAGGCGGGGGTACGCTGTACCGCTCGAACGACGACGCGGCACACTGGGCCGTGGTGCCCGAGCTGGCCGGCCACAGCATCTACGACATCGAATTCGGCAGCGGCGCCTCGGTCTACCTCGCCGCCGACAACGGCGTGTGGACCAGCGCCGACGGCGGCGCGACCTGGACGCAGCGCGACCTCGGCATCGGCGCGAACCAGCAGGTGTTCGACATCGCCCTCGACCCGTCGAACGCGGCGATCGTCTGGGCCGGCGTCGGCGACGCGTTCGGCCAGCAGTCGGCCAACGTCGTGCGCTCGACCGACGGCGGCCTGACCTGGACCGACGTGACCCCGCCGCATCCGGCGATGAGCTGCACGCAGATCGCCGTCGACCCGGCCAATTCGTCCAACGCGGTCGCGGTGTTCGGCGGCGCGTTCGGCGGCGGCGAGGTCTGGGTCACCGCCGACGGCGGCGCGACCTGGACCGACCGCAGCGCGGGCCTGCCGGCCAATCCGATGCACGCCGCGGCCTACGTCGGATCGCGCATCCTCGTCGGCGGCGGCCAGCTGTTCGGCTCGCAGTACGTCGGCCTGTACGCGTCGTCCGACGCCGGCGCCACCTGGACCAAGCTCGACGACGCGAGCTGGCCGCTGGCCGTCGTCACCGCGATCGCGGTCGATCCGAACGACCCGCAGACGATCCTCGCGGCCACCGACGGCGCGGGCATCAACCGCAGCGAGGACGGCGGCGCCACCTGGCAGGTCGGCATCGGCGGCAGCACGGGGCTGTCCGCGCAGTCGGTGCGCTTCGCGCCCGGATCGTCCGCGCAGGTGCTGGTCGGCGCGAGCTCGCTCGGCGTCTACCGCTCGACCGACGGCGGCGACCACTTCGGCCCGGCCTCCACGGGCATCTCGGAGCTGAACCTGTTCGCGATCGACACCAGCCCGACCGATCCGAACCAGCTCGCGGTCGCGTTCCAGGGCTCCAACAACGGCGGCGTGCTCACCTCCAGCGACGGCGGCGCGACCTGGAGCGCCGAGCCGGTGCCGCCGACGCGCTACAGCAACGTCCGCTTCGCGCCGGACGGCACGCTGTACGCGATGTCGAGCGGTCCGTCGACGATCGCGCCGGAAGGCCTGTACCGCCGCAACGGCGACGGCAGCTGGACCGGCATCGGCCCGGACCAGGGACCGCTGTACGAGTCGGACCTGGTGGCGATCGAGTTCAGCCGGACCGACCCGTCGCTGATCTTCCTCGGCGGCGCCGACTTCGGCGTGGCCGGCAACCAGAGCACGATCTGGCGCTCCGCCGACGCCGGGCAGAGCTGGGACAAGGTCTACATGGGCGGCGAGGGCGACAAGTTCGTCGACGTGCAGATCGTCGGCGGCAGCCAGGACCAGGTGCTGGTCGCCGCGTACGACGGCTACCTCGCCGAGCAGTCCGGCGGCGCGGCGCGCTCCACCGACGGCGGCGCGACCTGGGAGCCGGCGCTGAACGGCCTGCCGGCGTTCGCGCGCATGGGACGGCTGTGCGCGTCGGCCGCGGCGCCGGGCCCGGTGTTCCTGTCGATCTGGGATTCGTGGGGCACCGGCGCGCTCTACCGCACCGACGACGACGGCGCGACCTGGGTCTCGACCGGCTGGTCCGGCGGCAACGCGTTCGACGTCGCCTGCGACCAGGAAGATCCGCAGGTGCTGTACGTCGCCCAGTCCGGCGCCGACACCGTGGTGCGTTCCGCCGACGGCGGCGCCACGTTCGCGCCGTACGCCACCGGCCTCGCGCAGGCGGGCACGCCCAGCGCGCTCGCGCTGTCGCAGACCGGCACGCCGCTGATCTACCTGTCGGGCACGCACGGCAGCTTCGTCAGCGCGCGCAGCGGCGGAGCGCCGGACCGGATCTTCGCCGACGGCTTCGACTGACGGCATGCAAGCCGCGCTCCCCGGGGACGCCTCCTGGAGCGGATTCAAAGCGCCGGGCCCTGCCGGCCCGGCGCTCTGGTCAGCCCCGCGCGGGGCCATTACCCTCACGCGGGTGACCCAGCGCCTCCGCTTCAGCCGCTACGAGATCGACTTCGCCGCCCGCGAGCTGCGCCACGACGGCCGGCTGCTGCAGCTGTCGCCGAAGATCTTCGACTGCATCGCGTACCTGATCGAGAACCGCGAACGCGCGGTCGGCCGCGACGAGCTGATGGCGGCGGTCTGGGGCAGGACGGACACCGCCGACACGCAGCTCGGCCAGGCCATGCTGAAGGCGCGCCGCGCGCTCGGCGACTCGGGCGAGGCGCAGCATACGATCCGCACCGTGGCCGGCTTCGGCTACCGCTGGGTCGCCGGCGTGCAGCCGATCGAGGAGGACGCCGCGCCGTCCGCGCCGCCGTCGGCGGATCCCGCCGCGACGCCGCCGCCGCACGCGCCGGCCGATGCCGCCGCGCCGCCTGCCGTCCGTGCCGCCGTGCCGCGCCGCCGGCCGCTGCTCGCCACGGCCGCGCTGGCGCTGCTGGCGGCGCTGCTCGCGCTCGGCGCGTTCGCCTGGCAGCGGCACCGCGCGCCCGCGCCGGAGCACGCCGCGGCGGCTGCGGCCCGATCCGGCGGCGCGCTCGCCGTGCTGCCGGCGCGCCTCGACGCGGATGCCGACTCGACCTGGCTGCGGCTCGGGCTGATGGATCTCGTCGCCGGCCGCCTGCGCGGCGCCGGCCTGACCGTCGCGCCGAGCGAGAACGTCGTCTCCGCCGCGCGCGCGGCGAAGGACGAGGCGGGCGTCGCCGACGCGGTCCGCCGCGCGCTCGATCCGCGCTGGCTGATCGCGCCGTCGGCGCGCAAGACCGATGCCGGCTGGGTGGTCAGCCTGGAGCTTCGCGAGCGCGACGGCAAGCCGCGCGAGATCGGCGCGCAGGGCGCCGACGCGGTCGCCGCGGCGCGCGCCGCCAGCGAGCGCGTGCTCGACCTGCTCGGCCGTCCCGCGGCCGACGACGCCGCGGCCGCGGCGAAGCGCCCGTTCGACGAATGGCTGTCGCGCGTCGACGCGGCGCTGCTGGTGGACGACCTCGACGCGGCGCGGCGCCTCCTGCAGTCGGCGCCCGCCGAGCGGCGCCAGGCGCCGGACGCGCGCCTGCGCCAGGCCCTGGTCGAGTTCGGCGCCGGCCGCTTCGACGTGGCGCGCGCCGATCTCGAGCGCCTGCTCGCCGACGTGCCGGCGGAGACCGATCCGGTGCTGCGCGCGCGCATCATGAGCAGCCGCGGCGCGGCGCTGATCCGCCTCGGCCGCAACGCCGAGGCCGAGAGCGACCTCGACCAGGCGCTGACCCTGCTCGAAGGGCACGCCGAGCCGGCGCTGCTCGGCAAGACGTACATGCGCCGCGGCGTGGCGCGCTCGCTGCTCGGCCGCTACGACCTCGCCGTCGCCGACTTCGCCCAGGCGCGCGTGGCGATGCAGCTCGCCGCCGATGCGCTCGGCGCGGCACAGGTCGAGCTCAACGAGGGCGCGCTGAACGGCGTGCGCAACCATCCGGCCGACGCGCTGCAGAGCTTCCAGCGCGCCGAGGCGATGTTCGCGCGCTTCGGCGTGTCCAGCGAGCTGGTCACCACGATGGCCAACCAGATCGTCGCCTACCGCGTGCTGCTGCAGCCGGCCGAGGCGCTCGCGGTCAGCGAGCGCAGCCTGGCGCTGTTCGGCCGCCTGCCGAGCCCGGACCTCGAGCACCTGCTCAAGCTCCGGCGCGCGCAGGCGTTCGCCGACGTCGGCCGCTGGAGCGATGCGGCGATGCTGCTCGAGGAGCTGGCGCGCGCGATCGATCCGGTGCGCGAGCCGGAGCTGGCGGCGATGACCGCGACCGGCCGCGCCGAGCTGGCCCTGGCGCGCGGCCGCGCCGACGAGGCGCTGGCGCTGGCCGCGCCGGCGGTCGAGGGCCTGCTCGAGCCCGGCTTCGCCAGCACGCGCGCGGAAGCGTGGTTCGTGGCGATCCGCGCGCTGCAGGCGCTGCGCCGCGACGGCGAGGCCGGCGAGGCCGTGCGGCGCTTCGCCGCCTGGAGCGCCGAGGCCGGCAACAGCACGTTCGTCGTGCACGCGCGCCTGGCCGAGGCGGAGCAGGCCGTGGTCGAGCGCCGCTTCGACGACGCCGACCGCCTTTACGCCGACGCGCTGCGCCTGGCCGGCGCGCAGAACGTGCCGGCCGACATCGCCGACGTCGCCCGTTCCTACGGCGGCATGCTGATCGCGCGCGGCGAGCTGGTGCGCGCGGCGCCGGTGGTCGGCCAGGTCGCCGGCTTCGCCGGGCGCGACTTCGGCTGCGCGCTGCTGCAGGTGCGCCTCTACCACGCGCTCGGGCAGAACGAGGCCTGGCGCAGCGCGCTCGAGCACGCGCGCGCGCTGTCGGCCGAGCGCGCGATCCCGCCCGACCTGCTGGTGCCGCCGGCGGAGGCGAAGATCGGCCGCGCCGTCTCCGCGGCGCGCGCGCACGCGGCGGACGGCGATATCGCCTGAACGCCGCGGCGCGGCTACCATCGCCGCCTCGTCCCGGGGGAACCGCCGATGTCCGACGCCACCGCCGCCAGCGTGCGCGGCTTCCGCTACTACGACCTGCTCGTCGGCGGCATGGTCGCCGTGCTGCTGTGCTCGAACCTGATCGGCCCGGCCAAGGTCGGCACGGTCACGCTGCCGCTGCTCGGCGCACTCAGCTTCGGCGTGGGCAACCTGTTCTTTCCGGTCAGCTACATCTTCGGCGACGTGCTGACCGAGGTGTACGGCTACTCGCGCGCGCGCCGCGCGATCTGGGCCGGCTTCGCGGGCCTGGCGTTCGCCAGCGTCATGACCTGGGTGATCCTGGCCATGCCGCCGAGCGCGAGCGAGCCGTACAACGCGCAGCTGCAGCCGGCGCTCGAGGTCGTGTTCGGCAGCACCTGGCGCATCGTGCTCGCCTCGATGGCCGCGTACTGGCTCGGCGACTTCGCCAATTCCTACGTGATGGCGAAGATGAAGCTGTGGACGCGGGGCCGCTGGCTGTGGACGCGCACGATCGGCTCGACGATGGTCGGGCAGGGCGTGGACAGCCTCGCGTTCTATCCGATCGCGTTCGCCGGCGTCTGGGAGGGCGAGACGGTCCTCAAGGTGATCGCGTTCAACTGGACGATGAAGGTGCTGGTCGAGATCGTGTTCACGCCGCTGACCTACGCGGTGGTCGGCTTCCTCAAGCGCCGCGAGGGCGTGGACGTGTACGACCGCGGCACGCACTTCACGCCGTTCAGCCTGCGCGACGAGGGCGAGCTGCAGCGCCGCTGAAGCCCGCCCGCGCCGTCGACGGGCTCAGCGTGCCGCGGCGCCCGCCGGCCGCGGCGGCGCGCCGTCGAAGCCGTCGGCGAAGATCGCATCGTCCGCGCCTGCGGTGATCTCCAGCGCGACGCCGTCGGCGGCGTAGACGAGCCGTCCGGACACGCCGTCGGGCAGCGTCAGCGCGGAGAACGTCCCGGCGACGTCGGCGGCCGTCAGCAGCGTGTAGACGCGGCCGACCGGCGGCTGGCCGCCGCCGAAATCGACCGCGACGCGGCCGGCGAGGCTGGCCGCGCCGGCGACGGCGAGCTGCGCCGCCTCCGCGCCGGCCGCGTCCGCGCGGACGTGCAGCGTCGCGCCGCCCTGCAGCTCGGCGTCGCCGCCGACGTGCAGCGCGGCATAGGGCTGCGCGTCCGTGCCCGGCTCGAGCGTGCCGCCGGAGGCGACCAGCGCGGCGACGCCGCCGCTGCCGTCGAGCGTGCCGCCGGAGAGCACGGCCGGGCCGGACAGGCTGCCGTCGACCTCGAGCGTCGCGCCGGTCACGCGGGTCGGGCCGGCGTAGCCCTGCGCCGCAGCGATCACCACCGTGCCGTCGCCGGCGATCGAAAGGCCGCGCGCGCCGCCGGCAGCGGCGGCGTCGCTGCCGGCCTCGTCGGCGATCGCGTCGCCGATGGTGAACGCCTCGCCCGCACCCGGCGAGACGACGACCTCGCCGGTGGCGCCCTGCAGGAACATGCCGGCGCCGTAGGCCGCGCCGGGACCGGGCGTGCCGCCGCCCGGCAGGCCGCCGGGCGGGCCGCCGGCGACCGCGCCGCCGGACAGCGTGCCGCTGCCGGTGACCGTGAGCCCGCCGCCGTCGACGACGAACACCGCGCCGCCGAGGCCGGCGCCGCCGCCGCCGCTCGACAGCGCGCTGGCGCCGCCGCCTTGCCCGCCGCCGAAGCCGCCTGCGCCGTCGCGGCTGCCGCCGCCGCCGCCGAAGCCGCCCGCGCCGCCGTAGCCGCCGCCACCCCCGCCGAAGCCGCCGTGCCCGCCGAAGCCACCGCCGCCGCCGAAGCCGCCGGCGGCCGATTCCGGATCGTCGGCATAGGGGCCGTAGCCGCCGCCGCCGCCGAAGCCGCCGCGCCCGCCCTTGCCGCCGAATCCGCCGGCGGCGCCGCCGCCCCCGCCGAAGCCGCCGTTGCCGCCGTCGCCGACGGTGCCGGCCCCGGGATCGGCGTTCGTGCCGCCCTGGCCGCCGAAGCCGCCGCCACCCCCGCCGCCGGACGCGACGCCGCCGCCGCCCCCGCCGCCGTCGGCCGCGCCGGCGTCGCCGTTCGAGGCGCCGTCGCCGCCGCCGCTGCCGCCGCCGCCGGACAGGCCGAACAGGCCGGCCGAGCCGGCCTGCGGCAGCGCGTTGTTGCTGTCGCCGCCGTTGCCGGTATAGCCGCCGCCACCGGGACCGCCGGGGTCCAGGTCGCCGCCGAACGCGCGCGCGCCGGCGCCGTAGAGGCCGCCGCCGCTGGTGCCGGCGTTGCCGAACAGGCCGCCGCCGCCCCCGCCGCCGCCGTTCCCGCCCAGCCCGCCGCCGCCGCCGACCGAACCCTGGCCGCCGGCGCCGCCGTTGGCCTGGTTCGCGTCGAAGCGCACCTGGGCCAGGGTCACGTCGGCCGCGCCGTTGACGAACAGCGCGCCGCCGGCGCCGAGCCCGCCGCCGCCCTGGCCGCCGCCGCGCCCGCCGTTCGCGGCGCCCTCGACCAGCGCCAGGTTCTCGATCGTGACCGCGAGGCGCCGGCCGAGCGGGCTGTCCGGGAAACGGGCGGCGACGTCGGCCTGCGTGGCGGCGTCGACGCCGACGAACAGCAGCCGGTACAGGCCGCCGCCGCTCAGCGCATGGCCCTGGCCGTCGAGGGTCAGGTTGCACAGGATCGGCGGCAGCGGCCCCTGCAGCGTGATGTCGGCGGTCAGCGCGATCGCATGCGGCGCGTCGCGCGAGTCGGCGGCGTTGGCGGCGTGGATCGCCTGCACCAGGCCGTCGTAGTCGGCGGCGGCGTAGCTCGCCGCCCGTGCCGGCGGCGCGAGCAGGGCGGCAGCGAAGGCCGCGGCCAGCGGCGCCGCCGGACGTGCGCGGAAGGAGAGAGGAGGCGGACGATGCGGCATGGCAGGTTCCCGGCGTGGACGAAGCGGGCCACCGTAGGCGCGCAGGGCCGCGGCCCGCATCAACGAACGATCACGAGGCGATCACCGGGGCATCGCCGGCGCGATCGGCGCGATCGCAGGCGGCGCGTCAGCGCTCGCCGGCGGTGACGGCGAGCGCGGGAGCGGCGTCGTCGAGCGAGGCGACCTGGCGCGCGCCCGCCAGGGCCTTGGCCTGGCTGCGCAGACGCACCGCTTCCGGGCGGTTCCGTTCGGCGAGCGCGAGCCGGGAGAGCAGCAAGGTGATGGAAAAATCATCGGCCGCGTACGGGCCCACCAGGCTCGCCGTCGCGCGCGCCGCGTCGAGCTCGCCGCGGGCGAGCTGGAAATCGGCGCAGGCGAGCGCGGCGTCGCGCAGGTCGCGCGGCGATCCCGTCGCGCGGACCAGGGCCAGCGCCTCGCCGAACGCGGCTTGCGCGCGCGCCGCCTCGCCGCCCTGCGCGTGCCAGCCGGCGAGCGCGCGCAGCGCCCGCGCGCGCGCCGTGCCGGCCGCCGCGCCGACGGCCGCGGCGAGCGCGTCCGCGGCGCCGCGCGCCGCCGCGGCGTCGCCGCGCGCGCGCGCCGCGTCCAGCTCCAGCGCGCCGGCGTCGGCGCGGAGGTTCGCCGTCGCCTCGGCCGAGGTGCGCAGCGCGCGCGCCTCGGCGAGCACGCGATCGGCCTGGCCGAGCAGCAGGCGCACGCGCAGCGCGTCCAGGCGCGCATCCTCCAGCGCGTCGCGGGCGCCGTGCTGCCCGTCGGCGGCGGCGGCGTCCAGCTCGCCGGCCGCCTGCGCCAGCGCGCCGGTCTCGGCCAGCACGCCGGCGTGATGGATCGCGGCGAAGCGGCGCATGGCCGGGTACTCGGCCGCGCGGATGCGCGGCATCAGCGCCTGCCAGCTGGCCAGCGCGGCGGAATGCTGCAGGCGCTCTTCCTGGGCGAGCGCGACGTTGATGCGCGCGCCGAGCTCGACCTCGGCGCTGCCCAGCTCGGCGGCGGCAGCGGCCGCCTCGCCGTAGCGGGCGATCGCCTCGTCGAAGCGTCCGCGGTGTGCCGCGACCGTGCCGAGGTCGTCGAGGAGATGCGCGCGCAGCAGGCGGTCGCCGTCGCCGCCGAGCTCCAGCGTCGCGCGCAGGAAGCTGGCTTCGGCGGCGTCGAAGTCCTCGCCCGCCGCCTGCGCATGGCCGAGCCCGCGCCAGGCGCGGCCGGCTTCGCTGCGGTCGCCGTCGAGCGCGGCGATCGCCTGGCGGAACGCGCGCTCGGCCTCGTCGCGGCGGCCGCCGACGAGCTCGCCGTAGCCGAGCGTGGTCCACGCTTCGGACAGCCACGGCGCGGCGCCGCCCGGCGCGTCGGCGATCAGCGCGCGCATGGCCGCGGCGGCCTCGGCGGCGCGGCCGAGGCGGTTCATCGCCTTGGCGCGCAGCAGCCGCAGGCGCGGCGAGGCGGCCAGCGCTGAGCCGGCGCCGTCGGCCAGCGCCAGCGCCTCGGCGGCGCGGCCCTCGAGCAGGTCGGCCTGCATGCGCGCGGCCAGCGCCAGCGCCTGCGGCGCCTCGGCGGCGTCCTCGCGGCCGCCCGCACCGACGGCCAGGCGCAGCCGCTCGCCGAGCGCCGCGCCGGCGGCGACCGCGTCGCCGGCTTCGACGCCGACGCTCTGGCGTCGGCCGTCGGCCTCCTCGAGCGTGGCTTCGAGCAGCCAGCGGTCGCGTTCGTGGCGGCCCTCGATGCGCACGATCGTCGCCGCGCCGGTCGCCGCGCGCACGCGGGCCGCGTCGGCCGCGCCCTGGCCCGCGCCGGCGGCGAGCACGGTCTCGCTCGGCACCACGGCATGGCGCGGCAGCGCGCGCAGCGCGTCGGCGCTCATCGCCATCAGGCCGAGGCGCATCCAGCCGTCCTGCGCCACGCTGCTGTGGATCTCGGCCGGCAGCACGGCGACGAGGCCGGGCACGGGCGCGGCGGCGGATCGTGCGGGCGCCGCCTCGCGCCCGCGGCGCGCCGCGGCCAGGACGAGCATGCCGGCCAGCGCCGTGGCCAGCGCGACGGCCGCGGCGAGGCGCGCGAAGGCGAAACGCGCCGGCGGCCGTGCGCCGCCGCCGGCACGCGTATCGGGCCGGTCGCGTCCGGCGGCGGCCGGCGTCGCCGGATCGGCGTCGGCGGCGCGCAGGTCGGCCGCGTCGCCGCCCGGCGCCGATGCGGCGGCGCGTTCCGCGCCGGCCGCGGCGGGGCGCGCCTCGCACGAAACCGCGGCGACCCACTGGTAGCCGAAGCGCGCGACCGTGCGGATCACGCGCTGCGCCTGGCCGTCGTCGCCGAGCAGCCGCCGCGCCTTCAGGATCGACTGCGCCAGCGTGCCGTCGCTGCTGTCGACGCGGCCCCAGGCGGCGGCGATCAGCTCGTCGCGGCCGACGGCGCGCTCGCGCTGCTCGATCAGGTAGACGACGACGTCGAAGACGCGCGGCTCGATGCCGACCTCGCGGCCGGCGCGCCGCAGCCGCCGCGCCTGGGCGTCGAGCTGGAAGTCACCGAAGCAGTACAGCGTCATTGCGGGCAGGGCGGGCGGGCTCGTACGCGGGCCATATGCGCACCCGCGGCCCGGGAGGTCAAGTACGCCGGCAGCCCGCGCACCGGGCGGACGGGCGGCCCGCGCCGGCGGTGGCCGCCTCACGTCCGCGCCGGCGGGCAGGTGCCGCGACGGCCGGCTTCAGCCGGATGCGGGCTGCAGCTGGGCGAGGAAGAACGCGTAGATCTGCGCCGTTTCCCGGTAGCGGGCGAAGCGTCCGCTGTTGCCGTTGTGGCCGCCGTCCATGTCGACCTTGAACAGCAGCGGCTGCGAGCCGGTCTTCAGCGCGCGCAGCTTGGCCACCCATTTCGCCGGCTCGTAGTACTGCACCTGCGAGTCGTTGAGGCTGGCGGTGACGTACAGCGCGGGATAGTCCTGCGCGCGCACGTTGTCGTACGGCGAATACGAACGCAGGTAGTCGTAGTAGCGCTTCTCGCGCGGATCGCCCCATTCCTCGTATTCGTTCGTGGTGGTCGGCACGCCGGGGTCGAGCATCGTGGTCAGCACGTCGACGAAGGGCACGCCGGCGGCGAGGGCGCGGTAGTCGCGCGGCGCCTGGTTGGCGATCGCGCCCATCAGCAGGCCGCCGGCGCTGCGGCCGGCGGCGAAGACCTTGTGCCGGTCGGCGTAGCCGGCGGCGACCAGCGCGCGCGTCACGTCGACGAAGTCGTCGAACGTGTGCTGCTTGTGCAGCAGCCGGCCGGCCTCGTGCCAGGCGCTGCCCAGCTCGCCACCGCCGCGGACGTGCGCGACGGCGAGGACGAAGCCGCGGTCGAGCAGGGACGCGTAGGCCGGATCGAAGCGCGGGTCGCTCGACACGCCGTACGCGCCGTAACCGATCTGCAGCAGCGGCGCCGTGCCGTCCCGGCGCAGGCCCTTGCGGTAGGCGAGCGAGACCGGGATGCGCGTGCCGTCGCGCGCGCCGATCCAGATGCGCGTGGCTTCGTAGGCGGACGCGTCGTAGCCGGGGACGCGCGCCTGCTTGAGCAGGGTGCGTTCGCCGCTGCGCATGTCCAGACGGTACGTCGACGGCGGCGTGACCAGCGAGGTGACGTCGAAGCGCAGCTCGGCGGTGTCCTGCACGCGGTTGTCGCCGAGCGTGGCGGTGTAGTCGGCGGCGTCGAAGCCGACGTGGAACTGGCGTCCGTCGCGCCGGTCGACGATGCGGATCCGGCGCAGCCCGTCGCTGCGTTCGCCCAGCGCGAGGTGGTTCCTGAACACGGCGACGCGCTCGATCGAGGTGCCCTCCTGCGCGGCGACGACCTCGCGCCAGCGGCGCTTGTCGCCGGCGTCGGCGTCGTCGACCTCGACGACGCGGAAGTTCGGCGCCTGCCAGTTGGTGCGCACGATCCAGGCGCGGCCGGCGTGGTCGACGTCGTATTCGACGCCGCTCTCGCGCGGCGCCAGGATCCGCCACGGCGCCAGCGGCGCGTCGGCCGGAAGGTAGCGCGCCTCGCTGGTGGTGCGGCTGTCGAGCTGGATGACCAGGAAGCGGTCGTCGCCGGTGCGCTCGAGGTCGACGTAGTAGCGCTCGTCCGGCTCCTCGTAGACGGTGACGTCGGCGGCGGCGACGGTGCCGAGCGCGTGGCGCCGCACGCGGCGGGTGGCCAGCGTGACCGGGTCGTTCTCGACGTAGAACAGCGTGCGGTTGTCGTCCGCCCACGCGATCGCGCCGGAGGTGCCGCGGATCTCGTCCGGCAGGGTTTCGCCGCTGGCGAGGTCCTTGATCCGGATCGTGCACTGGTAGCGCCCCGTGGTGTCCTCGGCGTAGGCGAGCAGGCGTTCGTCCGGGCTGACCACGCGCGAACGGACGTGGTAGTACGCGTGCCCCGCGGCCAGCGCCGCCTCGTCGAGCAGGAGCTGCTCCGCCGCGGCCTCGCTGCCGCAGCGGCGCACGAAGCGCGGATAGCCGGCGCCGCCGACGTAGCGGCTCTGATACCAGCAGCGGCGTTCGCGCACCGGCACGCCGGCGTCGTCCGCCGCGACGCGCGCGGCGATCTCGCCGTACAGGCGCTCGGCCTGCGCCTGCAGCGGCGCCATCCGGCGCGCGTGGTACGCGTTCTCGGCGCGCAGGTAGCCGAGCACGTCGGCGCGGCTGCGCGTGTCGTCGCGCAGCCAGTAGTAGTCGTCGACGCGATCGCCGTTCGGCGAGGAGACGACGTGGGCGATCCTGGGCGCGATCGGCGCGGCGTCCGCCGGGTCGGCGCGCGGCGGCGCGCAGGCGCACAGCGTGGCGCACGCCAGGGCCAGCGCGAGCACGCGTCGCGCGCCGCTGGCCGCGAGAGGCTCGGCGTGCATGCCGGAACCGCGGGCCGGTCGCGTCCGCTCAGCCCTTGCCGCCGAAGCGGTAGTTCGCCTGCACGTAGAACGAGCGGCCGAGCGGGCTGAACCAGCGGTTGGGGTAGTACGGATAGCTGGTCCAGTCGCCCTTGCGGCGCGGCTCCTCGTCGAGCAGGTTGTCGACGATGAGGCTCAGCGTCAGCGCGTCGCTCCAGCGGTAGTTGAACGAGCCGTTGTAGACGAACGTCGGCGCGAGGCGCTGGGTGCCGTCGTAGTCGGGCAGGCCGCCGAGGCGGTAGCCGTACAGCGTGGTGGTGAACTTGTCGTAGCTCCAGGTCACCGAGTAGGAGGCCTTGTCGCGCGGGATGACGTAGTTGTAGAGGTCCTTCAGCTCGTCGACGACCGGATCGCCCGGGAACTGCTGCAGCGAGTGGCTGATGACGTAGGTGTAGCCGAGATCGAAGTCGAACGTGCCGGCGCGGTCGGTCTCGAGCTTGTAGTGCGCCTTGACGTCGACGCCCGAGGTGCGGTCGACCGCGGCGTTGATCGGCAGCACCAGCACCGAGGTGATGCCGAGCGGATTGGCGAGGTCGGTCGACGGGTTGCGCACGACCTGGGTCAGCACCTGCTGGCACAGCGCGGAGTGGATGTCGAGCACGCCCAGGCGGCAGTCGGCTTCCTGGCGCAGGATCGTGTCGCTGTCCTGGTACAGCACTTCGTTTTCCAGCCGGATGTTGTAGTAGTCGGCGGTGATGTCGAGGCCGCGCACGGGCGAATAGACCAGGCCGTAGGTGAACGACCGGCTGGTCTCGTTCTTCAGCGAGGTGCTGCCGTGGCTGCGGCCGTTGTAGGCCACGTCGCTGCGGCTGCAGTCGCCGATGTCGACGTCCGGCTCGAACTGGCGGCAGTAGTAGTAGTCCGGAGCGCTCGAGCTCGACCCGCTGAGGCCGGCGTAGAGGTAGGACAGGTCCGGCGCGCGAAAGCCGGTGCCGGCCGAGCCGCGCAGCAGCAGGCTCTCGAACGGGCGGAACTCCAGGCCCAGCGACCAGGTGAACTTGCCCGACGAGGTCGAGGAATATTCGTAGCGGTCGTAGCGGCCGGCGGCGTTCACGTTGAGCATGGAGAACACCGGCACGTTGAACTCCACGCCGGCGCCGGTGTGGTCGCGCGAGCCGACCGCGCCGGTGTTGTGCAGGCCGTAGTAGGTGCCGTCGAGCGAGAGCGGGTCGGGCTTGAGGCCGTAGTACTGGTTGCCGTACTCGGCCACCGCGGCGAAGCCGACGGGACCTGCCGGCAGATGGAACAGCTCGGTGTTGGTCAGCGTCGCGCTGAAGTTCTCCGCGCGGCTGAAGTCGCGGTCGATCGAGTCCTGCGTGATCGAACGGAACTGCTCGACCGTCAGCGGCGTGTACAGGCGGCTGATCGGCGCGTCGTAGATCTGGTAGCCGCTTTCGGGGTCGACGCCGAGCGACGGGCCGAGATAGAGCGCCTGCGCCTTGGCCGAGACCAGCGCCGGCCACTTGCTCTTGAGCTGGTTCTGCGAGTGGCCGAACAGCGCCTCGTAGGTCCAGGCGGTGTCCGGGATCGAGCCCTTGATGCCGGTGTTGAGCGAATAGGTGTTGTTGATGTTGCGGATCTTGCCGCGCTCGAAGCCGCCGTTTTCCTCGATCGTGAAGTAGCGGCGCTGCCACTGCTCGACCTGGCCGGTGGCGAGGTTGTAGAACGGCACCGGCGTCGAGTCGCCGTTGAGCTGATAGCTGTTCTGCCATTGCAGCGGCGTGTTGTAGCTCTCCTGGTGCGAGGTGCCGGCCTGCAGGTCGAGGAAGAAGTCGAGGTGGTCGCTGAAGTGGTAGGTGGCGGTGCCGTAGAAGTTCGCCGCCTTGCGCCCGTTCTCGAGCGTGCCGTAGCCGACGTCCTCGTTGCTGCCGCAGTAGTAGCCGTAGTTGCGGCGATAGGCGTAGAACACCGAGCCGTGGTCCAGGTGCGAGAGCGCGTCGCAGGTTTCCTTGCCGGGGTCGATGTAGTCGCCGTTCTCGTCGATGCGCGCGAACACCGGCGAGGCGTAGGTCGGCACCGGCGAATCGAGCTTGGAGTCGGTGTAGCGGCGCTGGTAGCCCCACAGCGGCACCTTGTTCAGCAGCTCCAGCGAGAACACCGAGTCGAAGTCGCCGCGCGACCAGCCGCTGGTGATCTGCAGGCGCTGCGAGCCGCCGCCGCCGTGCTGGGTGTCGCCGACGCGCAGGTCCACCGTGGTGCCGTCGACCTTCTGCTTGAGGATGAAGTTGATGACGCCGGAGACCGCGTCGGAACCGTACACCGCCGAGGCGCTGCCTGAGAGGATCTCGACGCGGTCGATCATCGACGAAGGGATGCTGGAGATGTCGGTGAAGTTGCTGTTGCCGCCGTAGGACTGCGGGTAGTCGGCGATGCGCCGGCCGTTGACCAGCACGAGGGTGTGGTTGGGACCCAGGCCGCGCAGGTCGACCGCGATCGCGCCGTTGGAGAAGCCGTTCGTGTTGGCGTTGTTGTCGAGCGAACCCAGGTTCTGGGTCAGCGAGGTCATGATGTCGTAGGTGCTGGCGAAGCCGTTGTTGCGGATGTCCGCCGCCGTGATCACGACCACCGGCGCCGGCCCCTCGACCTGGGCGCGCGGGATGCGCGAGCCGGTGACGGTGAGCTTCTCCAGCTCGGCCGGCGGCTCCTGCGGCGGATCGTCGCCTTCCTTCGGCGCCGCCGTCCGCGTCGGCGCCGCCTCCGCCGCGGCGGGACGCGGCGGCGCCGGCTTGACCACGACCGTGTTCGCGTCGGTGAACTCCGCACGCAGCGCGGTGCCCTCGAGCAGCTTGCGCAGGCCCGCCGAGGCGCTGAGCCGGCCCTTGAGGCCCGGCGACTGCGCGTTGTCGAGGTTCGCGCCCGAGGTCAGCACCTGCACGTGGGCCTGCTTCGAATACTCGATCAGCGCGCCGGCCAGCGGCTGCGGGGCGATCGCGAAGTCCACCGGCGCCGGCGAAGCCTGCGCCCGCGCCTCCACGGCCAGCAGCGGCAGGGCCGCGGCCAGAAGAAACGAAACAACCCTGTGCGGCGAACCCGCGCGACTGCCCATGGACATCCCCCATTGCCGCGGCGACGGCGCGGCTCGGAGCCCATGACGGATCAGCGGGCGGATTTTGAAACGCGCGCCGCGGCGCGTGCCGGCGGCGCGGCGGGCGCCGCCGCGGTCAGCGCGCCGGGCGCGCCGCCGAGATCGTCACCTGGCGCGCGTCGCCGCCGACGCGCACCGGCAGGATCTTCGGCAGCGCGCGCAGCCACGCGTCGAGCGCGCCGGGGTCGACCGTGCCGGTGAACGCGAGCGTGCCGATGCGGGCGTCGGCGAGCACCAGCGGGCGCGGCGAGTAGCGGTTGATGTTGGCGACCACCGAATCGAGCGGCTCGTTGACGAATTCGAGGCGGTGCTCGCGCCAGCTGGCGGCGCGCGCCGGCGGAATCGCGCTGACCGTGAGGCCGGAGGCGCGCGGATCGTACGAGATCTGCTGGCCGGCGACCGCTTCGAGCGCGTCGGCCGCGGAAGCCTTGCCGATCGCCGCGCCGCCGCTGCCCGCGACCCGCACGCGCCCCTCGGCGACCGCGATCGTGACGCGCTCGCCGGTGCGGCGCACGTTGAAGGCGGTGCCCACCGCGCGAATCGAGATCTTTCCCGCGGCGACGATGAACGGCCTGGCCGTGTCGTGGGCGACCTGGAAGTACGCCTCGCCGGCGCCGAGGTCCACGTCGCGGCGCGCGCGCGTGTAGCGCGTGGTCAGCTGCGTCGCGCCGCCGAGCGCGATCTGCGAGCCGTCCGGCAGGGCGATCTCGCGGTCGGCCGCGATCGCGGTGGCGTAGCGGGCGCTTTCCACCGCGCCGTCGCGCAGGCGGTCGCGCAGCAGCGCGCCGGCGGCGACGGCGGCGAGCAGGAACGAGGCGGCGATCGCGTACGGCCAGCGGCGCGGCGCCCGCGCCGGCGCGAACTCGCGCACCAGCCCCTGCCGGGCCTCGCCGTCGAGCGAGCCGAGCTGGGCGCCGAGCTCGCTGACGCGCGCGAACGCGTCGGCATGGCGCGGGTCGCGCCCGCTCCATTCCAGCCACTGCTCCTCGGCGTGCGCGCCGCGGCGCGGATCGCGCAGGCGTACCCACCAGTCGGCGGCGGCGCGCAGCGGAGCCGCGGAGCTCGGGTCGAAGCGGTTCCGGTCCATGTCAGAGGCTCTCCTGGGCGTCCAAGCGTTCGCGGCAATGCGCCATCGCGCGCGCCACGTGGTAGCGCACCATGCGCTCGCTGAGCTGCATCGCCTGCGCGATCGCGTCGAAGCCGCGGCCCTCGACCGCGTGCATGACGAAGGCCGCGCTGGTCTTGCGCGGCAGCTCGCGCAGCGCCTCGCGCACGATGCGCAGCTGGTCGGCCGCCAGCACGCGGCGCTCCGGCGCCGGCGCGGCCAGCCAGTCCTCGAACAGGTCGGCGAGCGGCTCGTCCTGGCCCGCGTCGGCGCGCGCGTTGCGCTGGCGCAGACGGTCGACGGCGAGATTGGAGGCGATGCGGAACAGGTAGGCGCGCAGGAAACCCACCTGTTCGGGACGTTCCAGGCGCAGCAGGCGCACGTAGGCTTCCTGCGCCACTTCCTGCGCCTCGGCAACCGAGTCGAGGCGGCTGGAAAGGAACGCGATCAGGGTGCGGTTGTGCTCGCTGAACAGGCGCGCGACCTGCGCGGCATGCGCCGCGCCGGCGCCCGCGGCCGGGCGCGCGCGTTCGGGTTCGTGCTGGCTGCTCGCCGGGTTCACGCTGGATTCCGCCATACCGCGTCCACGCCAAGACGAATGACCGCGACCGGATTGAAATCGCGGGGCTCGCGTTGGCGACGATACCCGAAATGCGCATCTGCCCGCGGTTATGGTCGTCCCGGAGGCGGCTGCGCGGCCGAAGTGAACTCCCGCCGTTCCTTCCCCCGCTCATGGGGACAGGCGCCGAAGGCGGATGGGGGGAGGGCGAGGCGGCGCTCTCGGCTCCGATCGCCCTCACCCCGGCCCTCTCCCGCGAGCGGGAGGGGAAGAGCGCGGAATGCGGCAGAGGGGAAGGCGGGGCCGGCCTTGCCGGCATCGGCCGTTGCCCACGCGCAGCGCGGCTGCGCGTTTCAAAAATCCGCGCCGGACTCGTCTTTGTGAGGATTCGGGCCGGCGCGGAACGCCGCAGGTCCGCCGCCGCCGTCGCCAAACCAGGACACCGCCGCATGCGCATTCCGATCCTCGCCGCTCTTCTTTGCCTGGCCGCGTCCGCTCCGTTCGCGCCTCCGGCCGCCGAGGCCGCGGCGAAGGCACGCGACTACCGCGACCGCAACTTCGACTACTTCGTCAGCGGCGATCCGTCCGCGCCGCGCGCCGCGCGCACCGAATTCGGCCTGGCCCTGATGGGCGGCGGCGGCCGGCTCGACGAGGCGTTCCGCTTCATCGCCCGGCGCGCCGGTGGCGGCCACATCGTGATCCTGCGCGCGGTGAGCGACGACAGCTTCGATCCGGACGACGGCGACTACGGCAAGGCGTTCGTGAAGGACTGGGGACCGGTGGTCTCGGCCGAGACGATCGTCTTCCACAACCGCCAGGCCGCATCCGATCCGCGCGTGGTCGCCGCGCTGAAGAACGCCGACGGCATCTTCCTCGCCGGCGGCGACCAGTCCAACTACATCCGCTACTGGAAGGGCACGCCGGTGCAGGCGGCGCTGGACGCGCACGTCGCCGCGAACCGTCCCATCGGCGGGTCGAGCGCCGGCCTGGCGGTGCTCGGCCGCTACGTCTACGGCGCGCTCGACGGCGGCAGCATGGAATCGAAGGTCGCGCTCGCCGATCCGTTCGACGCCGGCGTGACCCTGGAACGCGACTTCCTGCATTTGCGCTTCCTCGAGCACGTCATCACCGACACGCATTTCTCGCAGCGCCATCGCCTGGGCCGGCTGATCGCCTTCCTCGCGCGGCTCGACGCGCCGCCCGCGGCGCGCACGCCCGGCACGGTGTTCGGCATCGGCGTGGACGAGAAGAGCGCGCTGCTGATCGGCGCCGACGGCATCGGCCGGCTCTCCGCGGATTCCGCCGGCAGCGCGTGGATCGTGCAGCCGCGCAAGGCCGCGAACGGCCTCGCGGCCGGCAAGCCGCTGTCGATCGCCGACGTGAGCCTGGTGCGGCTCGACCGCCGCGGCAGCATCGACCTCCGGACCCGCCGCGTGCAGCAGCCGGCCGCCGACTTCGCGATCTCGATCGAAAACGGCAGGCTGCTCGGCGATTCGCCCGCCGCGGCGATCCTGACGCGCGACGGGCCGCAGCCGGGCGAGGACTGAGGCGCCGATCCGGCCGGCGCGGCGCGGCGCCGCCGCGTCCGCGCCGGGCGCCGTCGTGCGGCGCGGGGCATGGCATCCGCCGCGGCCGTCCCCATCTCGGGCGCATTCGTCCGTATCGGGAGCCGCGATGATTCCGTTCTCCGTCCTCGACCTCGCGCCGGTGTGCGAAGGCAGCGACGCCGCGCAGTCGTTCCGCAACACGCTCGATCTCGCGCGGCATGCCGAGCGCCTGGGCTACCTGCGCTACTGGCTCGCCGAGCACCACAACATGCCCGGCATCGCCAGCGCCGCGACCGCGGTGCTGATCGGCTACGTGGCCGGCGGCACCTCGACGATCCGCGTCGGCTCCGGCGGCGTCATGCTGCCGAACCATGCGCCGCTGCAGATCGCCGAGCAGTTCGGCACGCTGGCCTCGCTGCATCCGGGGCGCATCGACCTCGGCCTCGGCCGCGCGCCCGGCACCGACCAGGCGACGGCGCGCGCGCTGCGCCGCCATCGATCGTTCCTTGGACGATCGATCGAAGAAAGTACGTTCGACGGCGCCGATGCGTTCCCGAACGACGTCGTCGAGCTGCTCGGCTACTTCGAGCCGGCGCAGCCGGGCCAGCCGGTGCGCGCCGTGCCCGGGGCCGGCCTCGACGTGCCGGTCTGGCTGCTCGGCTCGAGCCTGTTCGGCGCGCGCCTGGCCGCGGCGCTCGGCCTGCCGTACGCGTTCGCCTCGCATTTCGCGCCGGACGCGCTGACGCAGGCGCTGGACCTGTACCGGCGCGAGTTCCGCCCGTCGGCGCGGCTCGCGCGGCCGTACGCGATGCTCGCGCTGAACGTCGTCGCCGCGCCGACCAGCGCCGAGGCGCGCCGCCTGTTCACCACCTTGCAGCAGAGCTTCGTCAACCTGCGCCGCGGCCGCCCCGGCCTGGTGCCGCCGCCGATCGACGACATCGAGGCGTACTGGACGCCGCTGGAGAAGGCCGGCGTCGAGCAGGCGCTGGCCTGCTCGGTGGTCGGCGACCCGGACGAGGTCGAGCGCGGCATCGCCGACTTCGTCGCGCGCCACCGGCCCGACGAGCTGATGCTGACGGCGAACATCTTCGACCACGCCGCGCGCCTGCGCTCGTTCGAGATCGCCGCGCAGGCGCGCGCGCGGCTGGCCGGCGTCGGCTGACAGGCGGAGGCGGCCGCGGCGTCGCTGCTTCTAGAATCGCAGCGAAACAGCGAAGGAACCGCCTCATGCCGAACGAAGCCGGCTTTTCGGGCCGCGCGACGGCGCGGCCGCTCGCGCGCTGCACGCTGGCCGTCGCCGTGCTGGCCGCGAACGCGTCCGCCGCGGACGCGCCCGAGGACGCGCGCGCGCCCGAGCGCCTGCCCGAGGTCGTCGTCAGCTCAACGCCGCTGCCCGGCGCCGCGGATGCTCTGCCTGCGCCGGCGCAGACCGCCAGTGCCGCCGACCTCGAGCGCAGCCACGCGCCCGGCCTCGGCGCCTTCATGAACCGCACGTTCGGCAGCGTCCATCTCAACGAGGTCGCCGGCAATCCGTTCCAGCCCGACCTCGGCTACCGCGGCTACACCGCCTCGCCGCTGCTCGGCACCGCGCAGGGCCTGTCGGTCTATCTCGACGGCATGCGCCTGAACCAGCCGTTCGGCGACGTGGTCAGCTGGGACCTGATCCCGCAGGCGGCGATCTCGTCGCTGGCGCTGATCCCCGGCTCCAATCCGCTGTTCGGCCGCAACACGCTCGGCGGCGCGCTGGCGATCCGCAGCAAGGACGGCTACAGCGATCCTGGCACCTCGATCGAGCTCGGCTACGGCGCGCATGCGCGGCGCGGCGCCACGCTGGAAACCGGCGGGCACGCCGCCAGCGGCTTCCACTGGTTCGCCGCAGCCGACGCGTTCGACGAGGACGGCTGGCGCGACGATTCGCCGTCCGAGATCGGCCAGTTCTTCGGCAAACTCGGCTGGCGCGGCGAGGACGGCGAGGTCGCGCTGAGCGGCGCGTATGCCGCCGCCGATCTCAACGGCAACGGGCTGCAGGAGCAGCGCCTGCTCGCGCGCGACTACGCCAGCGTCTACACGAAGCCGGACAACACGCGCAACCGCTCGGCGTTCCTGAACCTCACGCTGACGCAGGCGTTCGGCGACGCGCTCGCGTTCTCCGGCAACGCCTACGTGCGCACGCTGCGCACGGCGACGTACAACGGCGACGTCAACGAGGCCTCGCTCGGCGCATCGCCCTACCAGCCGGACGAGGCCGAGCAGGCCGCGCTCGCCGCGGCCGGCTACGTCGGCTTTCCGGCCGCCGGCGAGAACGCCGCGAACACGCCGTTCCCGCGTTGGCGCTGCATCGCCGACGCGCTGCTCGGCGACGAGCCGAACGAGACCTGCAACGGCCTGATCGGCCGCACGCGCACGCGCCAGCGCGACGGCGGCCTGTCCGGCCAGCTGACGTTCTCGGCCGACCTCGCCGGGCACGCCAACCGCCTCACCGTCGGCGCCGCCTACGACGCCAGCCGCACGCGCTTCCGCCAGAGCACGCAGTTCGGCTACCTCACGCCGGACCGCGGCGTGACGCCGGTGGACGCCTATGCCGACGGCGCGCAGGACTCGGAAGAGGCCTTCGACGCGCGCGTGGACCTCGCCGGGCGCGCGTCCACGCGCAGCCTCTACGTCACCGACGCGTTCTCGTTCGACGACGCCTGGCAGCTCACGCTGTCCGGCCGCTACGACCGCACCGCGGTGCACAACCGCGACCGGCTGCAGCCCGACGGCGGCCGCGGTTCGCTCGACGGCGATCACCGCTTCGGCCGCTTCAATCCCGCCGCCGGGCTGACCTACGCGCCGTCGCCGGCGTGGAGCGCGTACGCCAGCTACGGCGAGGGCAGCCGCGTGCCGTCCTCGATCGAGCTCGGCTGCGCCGATCCGGACGCGCCGTGCAAGCTGCCGAACGCGATGGCCGGCGACCCGCCGCTGAAGCAGGTCGTGGCGCGCACGCTCGAAGCCGGGTTGCGCGGCGCGGCGGGCGCGGACACGCGCTGGCATGCCGGCGTGTTCCGCGCGACCAACGACGACGACATCCTGTTCGTCGCCGGCGGGCAGGCCGGCTACGGCTATTTCAGGAACTTCGGCCGCACGCGCCGGCAGGGCGTCGAGCTCGGCTTCGCCAGCCGCGCCGGCCGCCTGCGCTACGGCGCGAACTACACGTTTCTCGACGCCACCTACCGCAGCCGCGAAGGGGTCGGCGGCGAGGCCAACAGCTCCAACGACGCGCCGGCGCCGGGCCTGGACGGCGACATCGAGATCCGTCCGGGCGACCGCATTCCGCTGCTGCCGCGCCAGATGTTCAAGGCGTTCGCCGCCGTCGAGCTGACGCCGCGCGTCGCACTCGATGCCGACCTGGTCGCGATCGGCGGCAGCTACGCGCGCGGCAACGAGAACAACCGCCATGCGCCGGACGGCGTCCACTATCTCGGCTCCGGCCGGAGCGGCGGCTACGCGGTCGTCGACCTCGGCATGGACTACCGGCCGACGCCGCGGCTCGAGCTCTTCGCGCAGATCGACAACCTGTTCGACCGCCGCTACGCCACCGCGGCCCAGCTCGGCGCGACCGGCTTCGACGCGGCCGGCCGCTTCGTCGCGCGCCCGTTCGCCGGCCCCGTCGTCGACGGCGAGCGGCCGCTGCGGTACGCGACGTTCTACGCGCCCGGCGCGCCGCGGCTGTTCTGGGTCGGCCTGCGCTACACGTTCGGCGGCTGATGGGCCTCTCCGCCCGCTGACGAAGGACGTGCCCCGAAGGGCGGAGGAGAGACCTTTCCGGCAGGGCCGCGAACGCCTCCCTTCCCCCGCTTGCGGAAGGAGGTGCCCCGCAGGGCGGATGAAGGGTCTTTTCGGATGCTGCCGCCGAAGACCTGCATCCTGCGCAGCGCGCGCCGGCCATTCCCGCGCGCGGAAACGGCGGACGTGCGCGGACGGCACGGCTGCGCGCGTGGCGCGCGAACCTCTTCGTCGTGCGGCGCGCCGGCGGCTCCCGCGAGCGGGAGAGGCGAGCGCCCTGGTATCATCAAGGGTTTTCACGCGCGCATTCCCGCCATGATCGCCTTCCGCAACTTCGCCCTGCGCCGGGGCGAGCGCCTGCTCCTGTCCGACGTCGACCTCGCCCTGCACGCCGGCGCGCGCGTCGGCGTGATCGGGCGCAACGGCTGCGGCAAGTCCAGCCTGTTCGCGGCGATCCAGGGGCTGGTCGAGCCCGACCGCGGCGACATCGACCTGCCGAACCGCCTGCGCCTGGCCAGCGTGGCGCAGGAGACGCCGTCGCTGCCGGACGCGGCGATCGACTTCGTCGTTTCCGGCGACACCGAGGTGCACGCGGTGCTGCAGGCCGAGGCCGCGGCGACCGCGGCCGAGGACTGGGACGCGGTCGCCGCCGCGCACCAGAAGCTCGCCGAGATCAACGGCTACGACGCCGAGGCGCGCGCCGGCCGCCTGCTGCACGGCCTGGGCTTCCGCGCCGACACGCACCGCATGCCGGTGTCGGACTTCTCCGGCGGCTGGCGCGTGCGCCTGAACCTGGCGCGCGCGCTGATGCAGCCTTCGGACCTGCTGCTGCTCGACGAGCCGACCAACCATCTCGACCTCGACGCGGTGCTCTGGCTCGAGCAGTGGCTGCAGAAATATCCGGGCATGCTGCTGATGATCTCGCACGACCGCGAGTTCCTCGACGGCCTGTGCACGCACACGCTGCATCTGCACGAGCAGCGCGCCAGGCTCTATACCGGCGACTACACCAGCTTCGAACGCCAGCGCGCCGAGCACCTGCGCCAGCAGCAGATTGCGTTCGAGAAGGAGCAGGCCGAGCGCGCGCACCTGCAGGCCTTCATCGACCGCTTCAAGGCCAAGGCCAGCAAGGCCAGGCAGGCGCAGTCGCGCATGAAGCGCCTGGCCAAGCTCGCCGGCACCGAGGCCGTGCGCGCCGAGCGCCAGATCCGCATCCAGTTCCCGCAGCCGGCCAAGCTGCCGCATTCGCTGCTGCGCCTGAACCAGGTCGACGCCGGCTACGGCGACGTGCGCATCCTCGGCCACGTGAAGTTCGGCCTGGAGGCGGGCGACCGCATCGGCCTGCTCGGCCCGAACGGCGCCGGCAAGTCGACGCTGGTCAAGACGCTGGTCGGCGAGCTGCCGCTGCTCGCCGGCGAGCGCACGGCGCATCCGGACCTCGTGCTCGGCTACTTCGCCCAGCACACCGTCGAGTCGCTGCACGAGGGGCAGACGCCGATCGACCACCTGCGCGAGATCGCGCCCGGCGTGCCGACGCAGGAGTTCCGCGACTACCTCGGCCGCTGGCAGTTCGCCGGCGACCGCGCGTTCGAGGTCGTCGACGGCTTCTCCGGCGGCGAGCGCGCGCGCCTGGCGCTGGCGCTGATCGCCTGGCGCAAGCCGAACGTGCTGCTGCTCGACGAGCCGACCAACCACCTCGACCTGGAAATGCGCGAGGCGCTGGCCGAGGCGCTCAGCGACTTCGACGGCGCGATCGTGCTGGTCTCGCACGACCGCCACCTGACCGGCCTGGTCTGCGAGACGTTCTGGCGCGTCGCCGACGGCAAGGTCGAGGCGTTCGAGGGCGATCTCGACGAGTACGCCGCCTGGCTGCGCGCGCGCGGCGCGAACGGCGGCGGCGAGCAGGGCGCGCGCAGGCGCGACGCGGCGTAGCGGCGCGCGCCACGCACGAAGCGCGCCGCGCGTGCGGCGACGCGTTTGCGCTATCGTGGCCGCTTTCCTCGAAAGGCGACCGGCATGACATTCGTGCGTCCATCCACGCTCGGCGTCGCGTGCGCGCGCACGCCGCGCCGGCGGCCGGCGGAGCGGTCGACGGCATGGCGCTGACCGGCGACGGGGCGCTGCTCGACGCGCTGTTCCGGCCGCTCGCCGACGGCGCGCTGGCGCTGCCGGCGCAGGGCCGGGCGCTGTTCCTGCGCGCGCGCGCCGGCGCCTGGCTGCACGCCTGGCCGCGCGAGCGCATCCTCTGCGTGCAGACGTTCAAGCCGTTCGCCGACGCGCTGGTGCGCGCCGGCGCGGAGGTCGCGGCGGCGCCGCCCGAGGGGGTGCGCGCCGCGCTCGTGCTGGCGCTGCCGCCGCGGCAGCGCGACGAGGCGCGCGCGCTGCTCGCCGCGGCGGCGCGTCTGGCCGGCGGAGGCGGCGTCGTCGTGGCCGCGCAGCCGAACAACGAAGGGGCGCGCTCGCTCCAGGCCGATCTGGAGCGCCTGGCCGGTCCGGTGCACGGCCTGTCCAAGCACAAGTGCCGCGTGGTCTGGACCGCGCCGCTCGGCGGTGGCGTCGACGCGGCGCTGCTGGAGGCATGGTCCGCGCTCGACGTCGTGCGCCCGGTCGCGGACGGGCGCTTTCTCAGCCGGCCCGGCCTGTTCGCCTGGGACCGCATCGACGCCGGTTCGGCGCTGCTCGCCGCGGCGCTGCCGCCGACGCTGGCAGGCCGCGTCGCCGACCTCGGCGCCGGCTACGGCTATCTCGCCGCGGAGGTCGTGCGGCGCTGCCCGCAGGTGGACGCGATCGACCTCTACGAGGCCGAGCGGCGCGCGCTGGCGCCGGCGCGCGAGAACCTGGCGCGCGCCGCGGCCGAGGCCGGCCGCGCGCCGGCGTTCGACGTGCTCTGGCACGACGTCGCCGCCGGCCTGCCGCGCCGCTACGACGCGATCGTGACCAACCCGCCGTTCCACCAGGGCCGCGCCGACCAGCCCGAGCTCGGTCGCGCGTTCATCGCCGCGGCGGCCGATGCGCTCGAGGCGCACGGCAGCCTGTGGCTGGTCGCCAACCGCCATCTCGCCTACGAGGCCACGCTGGCCGCGCGCTTCGCCGCGGTGCGCGAGGTGGTCGCCGCCGACGGCTTCAAGATCGTCGAGGCACGAGGGCCGCGCCGGTGAAGCTGGTCCGCCTGATCGCCAACCTCGGCTACGGCAGCCGCAAGGAAGTGGCGGCGCTGTTTCGCGAGGGCCGCATCACCGATGCGGCGGGCGCGGTGCTGTACGCCGACGACGAGGTGCCGCACGCCGACGTGCGCCTCGACGGCGAGCCGCTCGATCCCGCGCCCGGCATGGTGGTGATGCTGCACAAGCCGGTGGGCTGCACCTGCTCGACGAAGGACGCCGGACGCATCGTCTACGACCTGCTGCCGCCGCGCTGGCGCGCGCGCAAGCCGGCGCTCTCCACCGTCGGCCGGCTCGACCGCGACACCTCCGGCCTGCTGCTGCTGACCGACGACGGCGCGCTGCTGCACCGGATCATCTCGCCGCGCGCGCAGGTGGCCAAGCTCTACGAGGCCACGCTCGCTGCGGACCTGCGCGGCGACGAGGCGGCGCTGTTCGCCAGCGGCACGCTGGTGCTCGATGCGGAGACCACGCCGCTGGCGCCGGCGGCGCTCGAGGCGCTCGGCCCGCGCCGCGCGCGCCTGGCGATCGCCGAGGGGCGCTACCACCAGGTGCGGCGCATGTTCGCCGCCGCCGGCAACCACGTCGAGACCCTGCATCGCAGCGCGATCGGCGCGCTGCGCCTCGGCGATCTCGCGCCGGGACGCTGGCGCCTGCTCGCCGCCGATGAGGTGGCGCTGGTGTTCGCCGCGCCGCCGCTGCGCCCGCCCGGTTTCGGCGTCAGCGGCGCGCCGACTGGCTGAGCGCTACGCCGCCCAGGATCAGCAGCCCGGCTGCCGCCATCGGCCAGGTCAGCGGCTCGCCGAGCAGCGCGCCGGCCCAGAGCACGCCGGCGAGCGGCACGAGATAGGTCACGGTGGAGGTGCGCGCCGCGCCGATGCGCGCGACCAGCCGGTAGTACAGCACGTAGGCCAGGCCGGTGCAGAGCACGCCGAGCAGCGCCGCCGCGCCCCAGGCGCGCGGCGGCGGCGTCTGCGCCGGCCAGGCGGCCAGCGCGAACGGCAGCAGCAGCACGGCCGCGCTGCCGAGCGTCGCCGCGGCGACCGCGGCCGGCGCCAGGCCGGCCAGGCGGCGCCGCACCAGGTGCAGGCCGATGCCGTAGAGCAGCGCGCCGCTCGCGCCGGCGGCGACCGGCCAGCCGAGCGCCGCGCCTTCGGCCTTGCCGCCGGCGAGCACGACGACGCCGGCGAAGCCGGCGGCGAGCGCCAGCACGCGGCGCCGGCCGATCGGCTCGCCGAAGCAGGCGAAGCCGACCAGCGCGGTGAACGGCACGGTCAGCGCGCTGGTGATCGCGCCGACGCCGGCCGGCGCGTGGCGCGCGGCCCAGGCGAACAGCAGCGAAGGCAGCGCCGAGTTGATCAGGCCGATCGCCGCGATCCAGCCCCACGGCGCGCGCGCGAACGCGCCGCGCGCGCGCCACAGGTACGGCAGCAGCACCAGCGCGCCGGCGGCGAGACGCACCTCGACCAGCGCGACCGCGCCGAAGTCGCCGGCGGCGACGCGCATGAACAGGTACGACGCGCCCCAGATCGCGCCGAGCGCGGCGAGCTCGGACGGCGAGCGCAGGTCGCGGCGGGCGGGCACGGCGGCGAGGGCAGTGGCGTTCGCGTGCATGGCGTCGTCCTCTCAGGCGGACACGGCGTCGAAATAGCGCGCGAACGAGGCGTCCACCGCTGCGCGCGCGCCGCCGCGGATGTTGCGGCCCCAGGTGTAGCCGTAGACGTCCTCGAACGCGCAGCCGGCGAGCAGGCCCTGCATGCGCCGCACGTCCGCCGGCCGCATCGGCACGTAGTTCGGATAGCTGTACATGAAGCCGACGTGGCGGCGGTCGGCCGCGACCTGCAGCGCGTCGCCCGGGAACAGCGCGCCGCCGGCGCGCGGGCCGTCGCGCCAGAGCAGCGCGGTGCTGCCGGGAAAGTGGCCGCCGCAGCGCAGCAGCGTGACCGCGTCGGACAGGCGCAGCGCGTCGCCGGACCAGAACTCGATGCGCGGCGAGGGCCGCCGCACCCACTCGCGGTCGGCCTCGTGCAGCAGGATCGGCGCGCCGCCGAGCGCGTCGCTCCATTCCACCATCGAGGCGTAGAAGTGCGGATGCGAGATGACGATGCGGTCGACGCCGCCGCGCGCGCGCAGCGCGGCGAGCGCGGCCTCGTCGACCAGGCTGACGCATTCCCAGAGCAGGTTGCCGGCGTCGGTCGGCAGCAGCAGCGCGCGCTGCGGGATGGCGAAGTCCGCCGGCAGGCCGAGGCCGAGCAGGCCGTCGTCGTCCTCGACGCGCAGGCGGTACTTCGCCGCCAGCGCCGCATGCGTGGTCCAGGTCTGCCCGCCGGCGCCGACGTACTGGCGCTCGTCCAGGCAGACCGGGCAGTCCGGCGGCGGGGCGGAAGAGGGGGCGTACTGCGTGCCGCAGGTTTCGCAGATGTAGCAGGCCATGGGATCTTCCTTTCGGCGCACCGCGTGCGATGACGCCAGTGTCGGCGTAATCTGGCGCCCTGGATGATCCAGTTCCGGTGGATGTCATGGAGCCAGTTTTCGCGTTCGAGCTGACCGTGCCGGCGCGCGGCGAGGGCGCGCGGGCGCGCTCGCTGCATCGGCAGCTGCGCGCGGCGATCCTCGACGGCCGCCAGCCGCCCGGCTCGGCGCTGCCGGCGACGCGGCGCGCGGCGGCCGCGCTCGGCGTCGCGCGCAACACCGTCGTCGCCGCCTACGACCTGCTGGTCGCCGAGGGCTACGTGCTGCCGCGCCGTGGCGCGCGCCCGCTGGTGGCCGAGATCGCGCCGCGCCGGCCGCCGCGGCGCGGCGCGCCGGCCGGTGGCGTGCCGGTCAATCCGCTGTGGGCGCAGCCGCCGTTCGCGCTCGCGCCGCCGCGGCAGCTGCCGGTGCGCAGCTTCCGCCTCGGCGTTCCCGAACACCGCGGCTTTCCGCACGAGATCTGGCGGCGCCTGACGCTCGGAGCGCTGCGCGCCTCGGCCAGGGCCGGCTTCGGCTATCCGCCGTCGGCGGGCCTGCCGGAGCTGCGCGAGGCGATCGCGCAGCACGTGGCGTTCACGCGCGCGGTCGCCTGCGTCGGCGACGACGTCGTCGTCACCTCGGGCGCGCAGCAGGCGTTCGACCTGATCGCGCGGCTGCTGGTCGTGCCCGGGCGCACGCGCGTGGCGGTCGAGGAGCCGGGCTACCCGCCGGCGCGCGCCGCGTTCGCCGCGGCCGGCGCGGCGCTGGTGCCGGTCGAGGTGGACGACGAGGGCCTGCGCGTCGAGCGCCTGCCGGACGACGTCGGCATCGTCAGCGTGACGCCGTCGCACCAGTCGCCGACCGGCGTCGCGCTGTCGCTGCCGCGGCGGCGCGCGCTGCTGGAGTTCGCGCGCCGCCGCGGCGCGGCGGTCGTCGAGGACGACTACGACGGCGAGTTCCGCTTCGGCGCGCGCCCGCTGGACGCCTTGCAGACGCTCGACCGGGACGCGCGCGTGTTCTACGTCGGCACGTTCTCCAAGAGCCTGTTCCCGGCCTTGCGCAAGGGCTTCGTGGTCGCGCCGGCGTGGGCGCGCGAGGCGCTGGTGCGCATCAAGCACTGCACCGACGCGCACTGCGACGCGACCACCCAGGCGGCGCTCGCCGCGTTCATCCGCGACGGCCATCTGGCGCGCCACGTGCGGCGCATGCGCCGGGTGTACGCGGCGCGGCGCACGGCGCTGCTCGATGCGCTGCGCGGCGAGCTCGCTCCCTGGCTGGAGCCGATCCCGAGCGAGGCCGGCCTGCACCTGGCGGCGTACGTGCGCGATCCGGCGCAGGCCGCGGCGATCTTCGCCGCGGCGCGCCGGCACGTCCCCGGTGCGCAATCGACCGAGGAATACGCGGCGGCGCCGCTGCGGCGGCCGGCGCTGGCCTTCGGCTACGGCGCCATCGACGCCGAGGCGATCCGGCCGGCGCTGGCGGCGCTGCGCCGCGCGCTCGAACGCTGATCGGCTCAGCCTGCCGCGCCGGCCCAGGCGCCGGCCGCGGCGCCCGGCGCGAGCGCGACGACGTCGCGCGGCGGCCGTCCGAGCGCGTGCTGCACGCCGCCGGCCGGCGCGCGTGCGCCGCACCGGCGCTCGCCGGCCGCGCGGACGCTGCGGCGCGCTCAGCGCGCGATCGTGCCGATCGAACCCAGCCAGGCCGGCTGCGCGCCGAAGCGGCGCGGCCTAGTCGCGGAAGTTGTCGAACTGCAGCGGGACCTCGAAGTCGCTCTTGCGCAGCAGCGCGATCGCGAGCTGCAGGTCGTCGCGCTTCTTGCCGGTGACGCGCAGCTTCTCGCCGTTGATCTGCGCCTCGACCTTGAGCTTGGCGGCCTTGATCGCGGCGACGATCTTCTTCGCCGTCGCCTGCTCGATGCCCTGCTTGACGGTGATCTTCTGCCGCGCCGCGGCCAGGTTGATCTCGGGTTCGGCGGCGTCGAGGCAGCGCACGTCGATGCCGCGCGCGACCAGGCGCGCGCGCAGGATGTCCTGCATCTGCTTGAGCTGGAACTCGCTTGGCGCCGAGGCGGTGATGACGTGGTCGTCGAGCGCGAACTTCGCGTCGCTGCCCTTGAAGTCGAAGCGGTTGCCGAGCTCGCGGTTCGCCTGGTCGACGGCATTGGTCAGCTCGTGCTTGTCGACCTCGGAGACGATGTCGAAGGAGGGCATGGCGGTCTCGCTGGACGGCGGGCCATTGTAGCCGCGCCGCCCGTTCAGCGCGGCCTGGGCAGCTCGGCGTGCAGCGCGTGGCACATGATCGCGAGGAACGCGGCGAGGCCGAGATAGAGCAGGCCGTAGGTCAGGCGGGTTTCGGCGTCGACGGCGTAGTACGCCTGCTGCTCGGGCGAGCGGAAGCCGCGGATCGCCTGCAGCACCTGCGGCGCGGCGAGGATCGCCATCAGGATCAGCAGCGGGCTCGGCCGCCACAGGAACAGGCCGACCAGCATCGGCGCGCCGAGCAGCCACAGCCGCGGCGAGAGCGCCGCGCTGATGCGGCCGCCGTCGAACGGCGACAGCGGGATCAGGTTGAACAGGTTCAGGAAGAAGCCGGCGTAGGCCAGCGCGAGCAGCAGCGCGCTGCCGGTCTCGCGCGCGGCGAAGTAGCACGCCAGCGCGCCGAGGCTGCCGATCAGGGGGCCGGCGATGCCGATGTAGGCCTCGGTTTCGGCGTCGTGCGGCAGGTCCTTGAGGCTGACCCAGGCGCCGACGAACGGGATGAACGTCGGCGCGCCGACCTCGAGCCCGCGCCGGCGCGCGGCGAGGTAGTGGCCCATCTCGTGCACGAAGATCAGGCCGACGAAGCCGGCCGCGTACCACCAGCCGAAGATCCAGGCGTAGGCGACCACCGACAGCAGCATCGAGCCGCCGGTGAGCGCCAGCTTGCCGAGCTTCGCGCCGTTCAGCAGCAGGAGCAGCAGCTTCAGCACGGCGGCTCTTCAGCGCTTGCGCGCGAACGCCCGGCGCATCGCCGCCGCCGCGGCGACCGCGCCGACGGCGACCAGCTTGAACGACTTGGCGAGGAACGCACCGAGCACGGCGAGCAGCCCCAGTTTCTTCGCCGCGACGCCGCCGACCAGCGCGGCCAGGCCGTAGGTGGCGACCTTGTCGGTGGAGGCATTGAAGTCCGCGTAGCGCTTGCCGTCGACGAACGCGACCTCGCCGAGCAGGCGCTTGGCGATCGGCTTGTGGGCGTCCACCGCGGACGTGGTGGTGATCAGGTCGAGCGAGACGTAGCCTTCGCGGCCGAGCACGTAGGTGTTGTAGTTGACGGTGTCGTCGGCGCCGGCGGGCGCGCCCTTGTCGCGCGCCTCGGCCGACCACACCAGGCGCTGCGTCGTGTCGTCGTAGCTGGGCGGCTCGATCCAGCGCGTGACCTCGATGGGTGCGATGCCGAGCCTGACGCGGCGCGCGTTGCCGGCCTCGGTGCCTTCCTTGAGGCTGGCGAGCAGCTCGTCGGCGTCCCAGTGCTTGGCGTCCTCGTCCTCGATGTAGCCGGCCGGATCGAAATCCACCGAGATGATCCAGTCCTGGTCCTCGGCGAGCGGCATGACCAGGCCGATGAAGTTCGCGCCGACGTCGTTGCCCATCGCTTCCATCAACGCCGCGGCTTCGCGCGTCGGCACGAAGCCGAAGCCCTCGGGCAGCTTCAGCGTGGCCTGCTCGCGCAGCGCGACGGTGTGCGGACCGCGCTGCATCGCCTGCGCCGCGGCCTGCCAGGCACGGGCCGCCGGATCGTGCGCCGCCGGATCGTCGGCGCCGCCCTGCGCGTCGTCCTGCGCCTGCGTCCGTGCCGCGGGCGCGTGCTGCGCGTCCTGTGCCCGGGAGGCGGCGGCCGGCAGCAGGGCCAGCACGAGGGCGAGGGCGAGATGATTCCAGTGCGGGCGTCGCATCGTGAGGCTTTCCTCGAGAGACCTGAACGGGCACGGCGACGCCCGCGCCGGCAGCGGCGCGCAACGGGCGATCGGCGGTTTCCCCAGGCGCGAAGTCTACAACGGGCGCGCGGCGCCACGCGCCCGCGGCTTACCGAAAAACGTACGTTCGTTGCGTCACAATGGGCGGATGCGCCGACCGATCATCCGTCTGCTCGCCGCCTGCGGCCTGCTCGCCGCGGCGGCGGCCTGCGCCGAGCCCGCGTCGCGGCACCTGCGCTTCGACGGCGTCGACTACGCCGTGGTCGACGTCGACCTCGCCCGCGACCGCCTCGAACTGCACTGGAAGGACGAGGCCGGCCAGGCGCTGGCGAGCATCGACAACCTGCGCCGGTGGGGCGAGCGGCAGGGCCGGCGGCTGCTGTTCGCGACCAACGCCGGCATCTACGACCGCGCGCTGCGCCCGCTCGGGCTGCACGTGGAGGAGGGTGCGATCCTGCGCCCGCTGAACACCGCGCGTGGCAATGCCGGCGCCGGCAACTTCTCGATCCAGCCGAACGGCGTGTTCTACGTGGACGCGCACGACCGCGCCGGCGTCGTCGCCACCGCGGCGTGGAAGGCGCACGCGGCGACGGCGCGGCTGGCGACGCAGTCGGGGCCGATGCTGCTGGTCGACGGCGCGATCAACCCGAGCTTCGACGAGGCCTCCGACAGCCTGAAATGGCGCAGCGGCGTGTGCGCCGCGACGCCGCAGCACGTGGTGTTCGCGGTCAGCGAGGGACCGGTCAGCTTCCATACGTTCGCGCGGCTGTTCCGCGATGCGTTCGGCTGCCGCGACGCGCTCTACCTCGACGGCACGCTGTCGCGCATCTACACGCAGGCCGAGGGCTACCGCGGCGCGCCGGCCATGGTGCAGAAGCCCTACGTCGGCCTGTTCGCGGTATTCGCGGACGACTGAGCTCGGCTGCTTCTAGTCGCGGTGGGCGGCGTTGCGGTCGCGCCCGGCGCCGAGCCGGCGGTCGAGGCCGCCGAACAGCTTCTTGAACAGCCGCGAGAGCCGGCCGCGCTGCGTCTTGCGCAGCTTCTCCTCTTCGCTGGTGAGCCAGGCGACCTGGATCACGCGCCGCTCGCCTTCGTACGGCAGGTGGCCGTGGAACGAGTTGTCGGCGCGGCGGAACGCGACGAGGTGGCCGTACAGCGGCGGGATCTCGTCGACGACGAGGTCGTCGATGTCGTCGATGCGGTTCAGGAAACGGAAGCAGCCTTCGCTGGTATCGGGCCAGCGCTCGTTCAGGTAGACCAGCGCGGTGACGATCTTCGAGCGGCTGTCGGTGTGGATCGTGCCGTGGCGCCGGTTCAGCGCGCGGCAGATCGTGACCAGGCTCGGGTACGCGCCGAGGTCCGGCAGGCCGAGGCGCCGGCCGATCGCGTCGGCGAACGCGCGCGAGGTGAGGTCCTCGATCAGCCGGTTGACCGAGGCGCCGCAGTCGCCCGGCTCCCAGGGAAAGAAGCCGGCGCTGGGATAGCGCGGGAAGTCGCGCGCGAGATCGGCGGCCGCGGCGGGCGGGAGCTGCTCGCGCGCGACCAGGAACGCGAACGGCTCGGCGCGCACGAGCGTGTCCGGCCGGTCGAGGCGCGCGGGGTCGAGCAGGCGCGCCGCATCGGCAGGGGAATGGGGCAGCGATACGGCGTTCATCGGCGAGCCAGGAAACGGGCGATCGATGCGCGCCATTGTAGACCGCGCCGCCGCACGCGGTGGACAGCACCGGCGCGCGGCCTTAAAATCCGCACTCGCCTTGATTCCTTTTCTCCGCCCCCACGGACTGGTCGCTGCCAGCCCGCGGGTGCTGTCGCATCCGGTGTCGACGCGATCCCGCGATGTGCCTTCCACGACGACCTTGGGCGAACGCATGACGACTCCAGCTCTCCTCGCACTTGCCGACGGCACGATCTTCCGCGGCACGGCCATCGGCGTGGAGGGGCAGGCGGTCGGCGAAGTCGTGTTCAACACGGCGATGACCGGTTACCAGGAAATCCTCACCGATCCGTCGTACGCGCGGCAGATCGTCACGCTGACCTATCCGCACATCGGCAACACCGGCTGCAACGACGTCGACGGCGAGTCCGCGCGCGTGCACGCCGCCGGCCTGGTCGTGCGCGACCTGCCGCTCGCCGCCAGCAACTGGCGCTCGCAGGAGACGCTGGACGCCTACCTCCGGCGCAACGGCGTCGTCGCCATCGCCGGCATCGACACGCGCCGGTTGACGCGCATCCTGCGCGACCGCGGCGCGCAGGGCGGCTGCATCGCCGCCGGCGAGGGCGTCTCCGAGCAGGCCGCGGTCGAGGCCGCGCGCGCGTTCCCCGGGCTCGGCGGCATGGACCTGGCCAAGGTCGTCTCGGTGCGCGAGCGGCACGCCTGGCGCGAGGGCAGCTACGACCTGGACCGCACCGCGTTCGTGCAGGCCGCGCCGCGCCTGCGCGTCGTCGCCTACGACTTCGGCGTCAAGCGCAACATCCTGCGCCTGCTCGCCGACCGCGGCTGCGAGATCACCGTCGTGCCGGCGCAGACGCCGGCCGCCGAGGTGTTCGCGCTGCGCCCGGACGGCGTGTTCCTGTCCAACGGCCCCGGCGACCCGGAGCCGTGCGACTACGCGATCGCGGCGATCCGCGAGTTCATCCGCGCGAAGATCCCCACGTTCGGCATCTGCCTGGGCCACCAGCTGCTCGGCCTCGCGGTCGGCGCGCGCACGGTGAAGATGAAGTTCGGCCACCACGGCGCGAACCATCCGGTCATCGACCTGGACACCGGCCGCGTGATGATCTCCAGCCAGAACCACGGCTTCGCGGTCGACGAGGCGACGCTGCCGGCGAACGCGAAGGCGACGCACCGCTCGCTGTTCGACGGCACGCTGCAGGGCATCCGCCTGCTGGACGCGCCGGCGTTCGGCTTCCAGGGCCATCCGGAGGCGAGCCCCGGGCCGCACGACGTCGGCGGCCTGTTCGACCGCTTCGTGGCCAGCATGAACGACGCGCGCGTGCGCGCCGCCTGAGCGGGCACGTGGAGCGCATTGCCGATGCCGGAGCCGCGCGCGCCGGCACGCAAACCCCGGGACCGGGCACGTACGATCGATTCTTCCAACCTGCGGAGGCGCGCTGCCGGCGCGGTGCAATCGACATGAACAACAGACCGTCTCTCGTCCATTGGTTCGTGGCCGTCGCGGCGTTCGCGCTGTCGGCGGGCGCGTGCGTGCACGCCGCCGGCGCCGCGCCGGCGAAGTCCGCGGCGAAATCCGCCGCACCCGCGCGGCCGGCCGGCGAGGTCGTCCCCTACGAGGCGCTGGAGAACCAGGTCGGCGCCGAGATCGCCGTGGAGACCACGCACAACACGGTGCGCCGCGGCCGCCTGCTCAAGTACACCAATCCGACGCTCAAGCTCGAGCTCGGCCCGGAGCACGGCTCCATCGAACTGAGCGTGCCGCGCGAGACGGTGCGCACGATCCGCTTGCTCTCGCCCGCGGCGCCCGCCGCCGGCGAGGCGCAGAACCAAGGTAGCAGCAGTGCCCAAAAGAACTGATCTCCGCTCGATCCTCATCATCGGCGCAGGGCCGATCGTCATCGGCCAGGCCTGCGAGTTCGACTATTCCGGCGCGCAGGCCTGCAAGGCGCTCAAGGAGGAGGGCTTCCGCGTCGTCCTGGTGAACTCCAACCCGGCGACGATCATGACCGACCCCGACACCGCCGACGCGGTGTACATCGAGCCGATCAACTGGCGCACGGTCGAGAAGATCATCGCCAAGGAGCGCCCCGACGCGCTGCTGCCGACGATGGGCGGCCAGACCGCGCTCAACTGCGCGCTCGACCTCGCCGACCACGGCGTGCTGGAGAAGTACGGCGTGGAGCTGATCGGCGCCTCGCGCGACGCGATCCGCATGGCCGAGGACCGCGAGCTGTTCCGCCGCGCGATGGCCGACATCGGCCTGGAGTGCCCGAAGGCCGAGGTCGCCAAGTCGTTCGAGCAGGCGCTGGAGATCCAGACCAAGGTGGGCTATCCGACGATCATCCGCCCGAGCTTCACGCTCGGCGGCAGCGGCGGCGGCATCGCCTACAACCGCGAGGAGTTCGAGGAGATCGTCAAGCGCGGCCTGGAGCTCTCGCCGGTGCACGAGGTGCTGGTCGAGGAATCCGTGCTCGGCTGGAAGGAGTTCGAGATGGAGGTGGTCCGCGACGCCGCGGACAACTGCATCATCGTCTGCTCGATCGAGAACCTCGATCCGATGGGCGTGCACACCGGCGACTCGATCACCGTCGCGCCGGCGCAGACGCTCACCGACAAGGAATACCAGCGCCTGCGCGACGCCTCGGTCGCCGTGCTGCGCAAGATCGGCGTCGACACCGGCGGCTCGAACGTGCAGTTCGGCGTGAACGCCGAGAACGGCCGCGTCGTCGTCATCGAGATGAACCCGCGCGTGTCGCGCTCGTCGGCGCTGGCGTCGAAGGCGACCGGCTTTCCGATCGCCAAGGTCGCCGCCAAGCTTGCCGTCGGCTACACGCTCGACGAGCTCAGGAACGAGATCACCGGCGGGCGCACGCCGGCCTCGTTCGAGCCGGCGATCGACTACGTCGTCACCAAGATCCCGCGCTTCGCGTTCGAGAAGTTCCCGGCGACCGATCCGCGCCTGACCACGCAGATGAAGTCCGTCGGCGAGGTCATGGCGATCGGGCGCACGTTCCAGGAGTCGCTGCAGAAGGCGCTGCGCGGCCTGGAGACCGGCAAGAACGGCCTCAATCCGAGCAAGCTCGACGCCGCCACGCCCGACGGGCTGGCCGCGCTCAAGCGCGAGCTCAAGGAACCCGGCCCGGACCGCGTGTTCTACGTCGCCGACGCGTTCCGCGCCGGCCTCACGCGCGAGGACGTGTACGCGCTGACGCACATCGACCCGTGGTTCCTCGTGCAGATCGAGGACCTCGTGCGCGTCGAGGCGGACGTGCGCGCCGGCGGCCTGCCGGCGCTCGACGCCGCGCGCCTGCTCGAGCTCAAGCGCAAGGGCTTCTCCGACGGCCGCCTGGCCGAGCTCGTCGGCACCGACGAGAACGCCGTGCGCCACCTGCGCCGCGCGTTCGGCGTGCGCCCGGTCTACAAGCGCGTGGACTCGTGCGCGGCCGAGTTCGCCACGACCACCGCCTACATGTACTCCACCTACGAGGAGGAGTGCGAGGCCGAGCCCTCCGCGCGCGACAAGATCATCGTGCTCGGCGGCGGCCCGAACCGCATCGGCCAGGGCATCGAGTTCGACTACTGCTGCGTGCACGCCGCGCTCGCGCTGCGCGAGGACGGCTACGAGACCATCATGGTCAACTGCAACCCGGAGACCGTGTCGACCGACTACGACACCTCCGACCGGCTGTACTTCGAGCCGCTGACGCTCGAGGACGTGCTGGAGATCGTCGACAAGGAGAAGCCCAAGGGCGTGATCGTGCAGTACGGCGGGCAGACGCCGCTCAAGCTCGCGCGCGCGCTCGAGGCCGCCGGCGTGCCGATCATCGGCACCTCGCCCGATTCGATCGACCTCGCCGAGGACCGCGAGCGCTTCCAGAAGCTGGTCGAGCGGCTGGGGCTCAAGCAGCCGCCGAACCGCATCGCGCGCAACGCCGACGAGGCGCTGGCGCTGGCGCGCGAGATCGGCTATCCGCTGGTCGTGCGGCCAAGCTACGTGCTCGGCGGCCGCGCGATGGAAGTCGTGCACGACGACGCCGACCTCGCGCGCTACATCCGCGAGGCGGTGCGCGTGTCGGAGAGCTCGCCGGTGCTGCTCGACCGCTTCCTCGACCACGCCGGCGAGGTCGACGTCGACATCATCGCCGACGCCGAGGGCAACGTGCTGATCGGCGGCGTCATGGAGCACATCGAGGAAGCCGGCGTGCATTCCGGCGATTCGTCCTGCTCGCTGCCGCCGTACTCGCTGCCGGCCGCGGTGCAGGACGAGCTGCGCCGCCAGGTGACCGTGCTCGCGCGCGAGCTCGAGGTGGTCGGCCTGATGAACACGCAGTTCGCCGTGCAGGGCGACACGATCTACCTGCTCGAGGTCAACCCGCGCGCGTCGCGCACGGTGCCGTTCGTCTCCAAGGCCACCGGCGTGCCGCTGGCCAAGATCGCCGCGCGCTGCATGACCGGCCGCTCGCTCGCCGAGCAGGGCGCCACGCGCGAGGTCGTGCCGGGCTACTACTCGGTCAAGGAAGCGATCTTCCCGTTCCTGAAGTTCCAGAACGTCGACCCGATCCTCGGGCCGGAGATGCGCTCCACCGGCGAGGTCATGGGCGTGGGCCGCAGCTTCGGCGCCGCGTTCGCGCGCGCGCACGAGGCGGCCGGCATCGCCGCGCCCTCGCGCGGCAAGGCGTTCCTGTCGGTGCGCGACGCCGACAAGGAGCGCCTGCTCGACGTCGCGCGCGACCTCGTGCGCCGCGGCTTCGGCATCGTCGCCACCGGCGGCACGCACGCGTTCCTCGACGCGCACGGCATCGCCTGCGAGCGCATCAACAAGGTGCTGGAAGGCCGTCCGCACATCGTCGACCTGATCAAGAACGGCGAGATCGCGTTCATCGTGAACACCACCGAGGGCAAGCAGGCGATCGCCGACTCGTTCTCGATCCGGCGCGAGGCATTGCAGCAGCGCGTCACCTATTCGACCACGGTCAGCGGCGCGCGCGCGCTGCTGCATTCCATGGACTTCCGCGACAGCGCCGACGTGAACAGCCTGCAGGAATTGCACAAGGAACTGGCATGAACAGACCACCGATGACCAAGAAGGGCGCCGACCGCCTGCGCGCCGAGCTGGAACGCCTGAAGTCCGAGGAGCGCCCGCGCATCATCGCGGCGATCGCCGAGGCGCGCGCGCACGGCGACCTCAAGGAGAACGCCGAGTACCACGCCGCGCGCGAGATGCAGGGCTTCATCGAGGGGCGCATCAAGGAGCTGGAGTCGGCACTCTCGCACGCCGAGGTCATCGACGTCTCGCGCCTGAACGCCGGCACGCGCATCGTGTTCGGCGCGATCGTGGATCTCGCCGACGAGGAATCCGGCGAGGAGATCAGCTACCAGATCGTCGGCGACCTCGAGGCCGACATCAAGCAGCGGCTGATCTCGGTGTCCTCGCCGTTCGCGCGCGCTCTGATCGGCAAGAGCGAAGGCGACAGCTTCGAGTTCCAGGCGCCGAACGGCAAGCGCAGCTACGAGATCACCGGCGTACGCTACGAGGACTGACGTCCAGGCCGCCTGCGGCGCGACGCGCGTCATGCCGCCGCCGCCGCGGCCCGCCTATACTTCGCGCCTCATCCACCAGCGGAAGGAGGCGTGCGATGGTCCTGCCTGCGCAGGCGTGTGCGTTCGTCGTTGCAGGGCTGGCCGTCGCCGCGTCGGCGCCGGCCGCGGCCATGTCCGCGATCGGCGCGGAGGTCGCCGCCGTCGCGGCGGGTCCGAAAGCCGCAGTCGTCGAGTACGTGCAGGCCACCGGCGCCTGGCCGCCGGCGGCCGAGCCGACGGTGGTCGGCGCTCCCGAAACGTATGCCGGTGTCTGGGTCGAGCGGCTCGACCTGCTCGAGCGCGGCGTCGTCCGCACCACGCTCAACGCCGCGGCCGGCGGCGGCAGCGTGCTGCTGCGGCCGCGCGAGGATCTCTCCGCCTGGGACTGCCTGTCGCCGGACGTCGTCGACGTCGACCAGCATCTGGACGGCTGCGTCTGGGCCGGCCCGGCGATCGGCGCCGAGGTGCTCGGCGCGGTCGGCCCGGTGAAGGCCGCGCTGGCCGAGTACTACGCCGCGAACGGCGCGCTGCCGCCGGCCGGCGCCGCCGAAGTCGCCGGCGCGCCGGAGAGCTACGCCGGCCCCTGGGTCGAGCGGCTCGACCTGCTCGACGGCGGCGTCGTGCGCGTCGCGCTGACGGACGAGGCCGGCGGCGGCGCGATCGACTTCCGTGCGTCCGCCTCGCCCACGCATTTCGCCTGGAGCTGCACGTCCGACACCGTCGCCGCGGTCGAGGCGGTCCTGCCGGGCTGCACGTGGAGCGGCCCCTGATCCGCGCCGGCGCGGCGCGCGCACGGACGGCGGCCGCATGCGCATGAACGCACCGGCGATCCGCCGCCGCGCGGCGGCGCCGGATGCGCACGCGTGGCCGCCGGACCTGCATCCGCTGCTCGCGCGCGTGTTCGCCGCGCGCGGGCTGGCGCCCGCGGACGTGGCGCGCATCCGCCTGGCCGATCTCGCCGCGCCGGCGCTGCTCGGCGGCGTCGAGCGCGCCTGCGCGCTGCTCGACGAGGCGATCGCGCGCGACCTGCGCGTGCTCGTCGTCGGCGACTTCGACGCCGACGGCGCGACCGGCACCGCGGTCGCGGTGCGCGGGCTGCGCCTGCTCGGCGCGCGCCGCGTCGCCTACCGCGTGCCGAACCGCTTCCGCGACGGCTACGGCCTGTCCGCCGAGCTGGTGGCGACGCTGGCCGGCGATCCGCCGGACCTGATCGTCACCGTCGACAACGGCATCGCCTGCCACGCCGGCGTCGCCGCCGCGCGCGCGCTCGGCATCCGCGTCGTCGTCACCGACCATCACCTGCCCGGCGAGACGCTGCCGCCGGCCGACGCGATCGTCAATCCGAACGCGGTGCTGCCCGAGGCGTGCGGCCACGCCAGCCCGCCGTGCGGCGACTGCGCGCGGCAGGCGCGCGGGACGGCCTCTCTGGCCGGCGTCGGCGTCGTGTTCTACCTGCTGCTCGCGCTGCGCGCCCGCCGCCGCGCGCGCGGCGCGTACGCCGCGCCGGCGGCCGAGCCGGACCTGGCGGCGCTGCTCGACCTGGTCGCGCTCGGCACGGTGGCCGACCTCGTGCCGCTGGACGCGAACAACCGCATCCTGGTCGACGCGGGCCTCAGGCGCATCCGCGCCGGCCGCTGCTGCGCCGGCGTGGCCGCGCTCTATCGTAGCGCCGGCCGCGACCCCCGCCGCGCGGTCGCCGGCGACCTCGGCTTCGCGCTCGGCCCGCGCATCAACGCGGCCGGCCGGCTCGACGACATGAGCCTGGGCATCGAGTGCCTGCTGGCCGACGATCCGCTGCGCGCGACGGAGCTCGCCGAGCGCCTGTCGGCGATCAACGCCGAGCGCCAGGAGCTGCAGGCGGCGATGGTGGAGCAGGCCGAGGCGATGATCGCCGCGTACCTGGCGCGCTACCGCGCCGAGGCGCTGCCGTACGGCATCGTTCTGCACGAGCCGGACTGGCATCCGGGCGTGGTCGGCCTGGTCGCGTCGAAGCTGAAGGAGCGTCTGCACCGGCCGGTGGTCGCCTGCGCGCCGGCCGAGCCGGGCGCGGCGGAGCTGCGCGGCTCGGCGCGCTCGATCCCGGGCTTCCACCTGCGCGACGCGCTGGCCGAGGTCGATGCGCTCTGTCCCGGGCTGATCGCGCGCTTCGGCGGGCACGCGATGGCCGCCGGGCTCAGCCTGCCGCAGGCGCACCTGCCGCGCTTCGCCGCCGAGTTCGACGCGGTCGCGCGCCGCCGCATCGACGCCGAATGGCTCGACGCCTGCGCCTGGAGCGACGGCGAGCTCGCGCCCGAGGAGTTCACCGCCGAGGTCGCCCGCGTGCTGCGCTATGCGCGGCCGTGGGGGCAGGGCTTCGCCGAGCCCGCGTTCGACAACGTGTTCTCGGTGGAGTCGTGGCGCGCCGTCGGCGAGCGCCACCTGCGCCTGACGCTGCGCCCCGAGGGGCGCAGCGAGCCGGTCGAGGCGATCATGTTCGACGCCGCGGCGGCGATGCCGCCGCCGGCGCGCGTGCGCGCGCTGTACCAGCTCGACCTCAACGACTGGAACGGCCGCGAGCGCCTGCAATTGCTCGTGCGACACATCGAGGCGGCCTGAGCGCCGGCCGCGCGCCGGCCCGATCCGATTTTCCGCCCGGCCTCGCGCGCCGGAGGCGGCGCGAACGCGCGCTCCTCAGCGCACGGATGCCTCGCGCGCGCGGCGCGCCGGCGGATGCGCCTCGCCCACGAGCCGGTCCCAGGCCGCCATCGCGCAGTCGACCACGGCGAGCAGGCGCTTGCGCGTGGCGCCGTCGCGCACCTGCAGCGACAGGCCGTTGAGCACGGTCGAATAGAACGCGGCGACCGCGGCGACGTCGGCGCCCGGCGGCACGTCGCCTTCGTCGATGCCGCGCTTGAGCCGGCGGCGGATCTGCTCGAGCGTGCGGCAGCGGCGCGCGACCAGGTCGTCGTAGACGGCCTCGTTCTCCGGCGTGCGGTGCGTCGCGCCGAGCACGACCAGGCAGCCGCGCCCGGGCCGCTCGGCGGTGAAGCCGAGCGCTGCGCCGCGCAGCATCGCGTCGACGGCCTCGCGCGCGCTCGGCGCGTCGGCGAGCGCGCGCTCGGTGGTCGCGCCGTCGGTGGCCACGTAGAGCTCGAGCGCCTCGCGGAACAGCGCCTCCTTGCAGCCGAACGCCGCGTACAGGCTCGGCGAGTTGATGCCCATCGCCGCGGTCAGCTCGCCGATCGAGGCGGCGTCGTAGCCGCGCTCGCGGAACACCGCCATCGCCCGGCGCAGCGCCAGGTCGCGGTCGAACTTGCGCGGCCGTCCGCGTTCGCTCATGGCCCGATCCTCGTTTCTGTAGTGTTCGACAAATAAATCGCTTGACAGGCGGCGTCAAGTGCGCCTCTAATTTTGTATCGTTCACTACACAAATGAGGCCGACATGAGCACATTGAAAGGCAGGGTGGCGCTGGTCACGGGCGGTTCGCGCGGCATCGGTGCGGCGATCGCGCGGCGGCTTGCCGCCGACGGCGCCGACGTGGCGCTGACGTACGCGAGCGGCGCGCAGGCCGCCGCCGGCGTGGTGGCGCAGATCGAGGCGGGCGGCGGCCGCGCGCGCGCCTACGCCGTCGACGCCGCGGACGCGCAGGCGGTGCGCGCCGGCGTCGAGCGCGTCGCCGCCGATTTCGGCCGGCTCGACGTGCTGGTCAACAACGCCGGCATCTTCCTCGCCGGCCCGCTGGAAGCGTTCCCGCCCGAGGCCTTCGAGCGCACGTTCGCGGTGAACGTGCGCGCGGTGTTCGTCGCCTCGCAGGCGGCCGCACGGCACATGGGCGAGGGCGGCCGCATCATCAGCATCGGCAGCAACCTCGCCGAGCACGCCGCCGCGCCCGGCATGACCGCGTACGCGGCGAGCAAGGCGGCGCTGGTCGGCCTGACCAAGGGCCTGGCGCGCGATCTCGGCCCGCGCGGCATCACGGTGAACCTGGTCCAGCCCGGTTCCACCGACACCGACATGAACCCGGCGGACGGCGAGCACGCCGAGGCGCAGCGCAGCCGCATGGCGATCCCGCGCTACGGCGATCCCGGCAACATCGCCGCGCTCGTCGCCTATCTGGCCGGCGACGAAGGCCGCTTCGCCACCGGCGCGGCGTTCACGGTCGACGGAGGCGCCTGTGCCTGAGCGCGCTGCCGCATCGCCGCCGCAGACCACGGCCGAGCGCCTGCTGGTGCTGGCCGCGGTCTGCCTCGCCGGGCTGGCGATGCCGCTCAGCTTCACCGGCCCCGCGGTCGCGCTGCCGGCGATCGGGCGCGACCTCGGCGGCGATCCGGTCGCGCTGGGCTGGGTCGTCAACGCGTTCATCCTCGCCTTCGGCGGCAGCGTGCTGGCGGCCGGCACGCTCGCCGACCGCTTCGGGCGCAAGCGCGTGTTCGCCGTCGGCATCGCCTCGTTCGCGGCGGTCTCGCTGGTGCTGGGGCTTGCGCCCGGCGTGCTCTGGCTCGACGCGTTGCGCGCCGCGCAGGGCGTCGCCGCGGCGCTGGCGATGTCCGCCGGCGCCGCCTCGCTGGCGCAGGTGTTCGAAGGCCATGCGCGCACGCGCGCCTACAGCCTGCTCGGCACCACGTTCGGGCTCGGCCTCGCGTTCGGGCCGCTGCTGTCGGCCTGGCTCGTCGAGGCGTACGGCTGGCGCGCGGTGTTCTTCGGCGGCAGTGTGATCGGCGTGCTGGTGCTGGCCTTCGGCGTGCCGCGCATGCGCGAGTCGCGCGACCCGGACGCGACCGGGCTGGACCGCGCCGGCACGCTGGCGTTCACCGCGGCGCTGACGCTGCTGACGTTCGCCATCGTCGAGGCGCCGCAGCGCGGCTGGGGCGATGCGCGCGTGCTCGGCCTGTTCGCGGCCGCGTTCGCCGCGCTGGCCGGATTCGTCGCGGTCGAGCGGCGCGCGGCGCGGCCGATGCTCGATCTTTCGCTGTTCCGCTACCGCCGCTTCATCGGCGTGCAGGCGCTGCCGCTGGCGACCGCGCTGTGCTACGTCGTGCTGCTGATCCTGCTGCCGGTGCGCTTCATCGGCATCGAGGGCCGCGGCGAGATCGAGGCCGGCCTGCTGATGATTCCGCTTTCCGCGCCGATGCTGGTCGTGCCGTTCCTCGGCGCCGTGCTCGCGCGCCGGCTGTCGGCGGCGCTGCTCTCCGGCGCCGGCCTGCTGGTCGCGGCGGCCGGGCTGCTCTGGCTGGGCCGCACCGCGCCGGCCGCGCCGGCGGCCGGCCTGGTGCTGCCGCTGCTGCTGATCGGCGCCGGCAGCGGGCTGCCGTGGGGATTGATGGACGATCTTTCGGTCAGCGTCGTGCCGAAGGAGCGCGCCGGCATGGCGACCGGCATCTTCACCACGACGCGCGTCGCCGGCGAGGCGATCATGCTCGCCGCCGCCGGCGCGCTGCTGACCGCGCTGACGCAGGCGGGCCTGGCGCACCTGCCGGCGGCCGACGAGGCCGGGCGCGTGCTCGCCGCCGGGCATCTCGAGCGCGCGCTCGCGCTGCTCGCCGGCGCGGCCGACCGCGCGTCCGCGGTCGCCGTCTACGAGCAGGCGTTCGCGGCGATGCTGCACGTGCTGGCCTCGGCGACCGCGCTGCTGGCGCTGGCGGCGTTCGCGCTGCTGAAGGCGGGTGGGCGCGATGCGGCGGCGCGCGGGGCCTTGCGGCCGGAGCCGCCGGCGGCCTGCGCCTGAGCCGGGGGCGGGCAGGACGCAGGCGGTGCCATCGGCGCCGCGCGGGTGCACAATAGGCCGCCTCGCCGTGCCGCATGAGGTGGCCAGCCGTTCGTCCCGCGGGGGATCTATGCGCAACATCGGCGCCGTGCGCAGCGGACTGCGCAGCGCTTGCCTTTTCGGAATCCTGTCGGCCGCCCTGGTCGGGATCGCGCCGGCGCTCGCCGTGGCCCCGCCCGGCGCGATGGGCGCGCCGACCGCCACCGGCGGCGCGCTGCGCGCCACCGTCGCCTGGAACCCGCCGCAGAGCGGCGGCGCGCCGGTGGCGTACACGGTACGCGCCTCGTCGGGACGAAGCGCCTCGTGCGACGCGCCTTGCACGAGCCTCGAGCTCGCGCTGCCGCCCGGCACCTACACCTTCACGGTGACGCCGGAGAACGCCGGCGGACCGGGGCCGGAGTCCGGCGCGAGCAACGCCGTCGCAGTCGTCAAGGACGACGTGGTGGTCACGCCGACGGTGGCGCCCGGGCCTGCGGCGTACGAGCCGTACGAGGTCTCCGTCGCCGTCGACCCGGCGACGTCCGGCGCCTACGTGCCGACCGGCCGGATCGACGTCAGCGACGGCAACGGCGCCACCTGCACGATCGAGAGCCTCGACGGCGGCCGCGGGCGATGCGCGCTGGTGTCGACGATCACCAGCCTGATGACGATCACCGCGATCTACGGCGGCGACGCGAACTTCGCCGAGAACGGCGGCACGGTGACCGTGCTGGTGGTGGCGCCGACGATCGCGCCCGCGCCGGACGCCGTTCCCGCCGGCACGGTCGGCGCGCCGTATCCGGCGACCGCGTTCGCCGCCAGCGGCGGCACGCCGCCGTACACCTATACGATCGCCGGCGGCGCGCTGCCGGCCGGGCTCGCGCTGTCGGCCGACGGCGTGCTTTCCGGCACGCCGCGCGACGGCGGCCCGTTCGACTTCGTGCTGCTCGCCAAGGACGCGCACGGCTTTCCCGGCACGCGCGCGTACACGCTGTCGATCGCCGCGCCGGCGCTGGCGCTGGCGCCGGACGCGCTGCCGGCGGCGCAGGCGGAAGCGGCCTATGCGCAGTCGTTCGCGGCCAGCGGCGGCACCGGCCCGTATACCTACGCGCTGGCCGGCGGCGCGCTGCCGGCCGGGCTCGCGCTGTCGCCGGCCGGCGCGCTCGCCGGCACGCCGCTCGCCGCCGGCACGTTCGCGTTCCGCGTGCGCGCCACCGACGGCAGCGGCGGCGCCGGCCCGTACTCGATCGAGAAGCCGTACACGCTCGAGGTCGCGCCGCCGACGATCACGCTGGCGCCGGACGCGCTGCCGCCGGGGCGCAGCGGCGCCGCCTATCCGGCGGTCGCGTTCGCCGCGACGGGCGGCGTCGCGCCGTACCGCTACGGCGTCGCCGGCGGCAGCCTGCCGCCGGGGCTCTCGCTCGGCACGGACGGGCGGCTCACGGGTACGCCGGCGGCCGGCGGCACGTTCACGTTCGAGGTCGCCGCCACCGACGCGCACGACTTTTCCGGCCGGCGCAGCTACACGATCGCCGTGGACGCGCCGGCGCTGACGCTGGACCCGCCCGCGCTGCCCGCGGCGACCGCGGAAGTGCCCTACGGCCAGCGCTTCTCCGCCGGTGGCGGCGTGGCGCCGTACGCCTATGCGCTGGCCGGCGGCGCGCTGCCGGACGGCCTCGCGCTGGCGCCGGACGGCCTGCTCGCGGGCACGCCGCTCGCCGCCGGCACGTTCGCCTTCAGCGTCCGCGCCACCGACAGCAGCGGCGGCGGCCCGTATTCGACGGTGCGCGACTACACGCTGAGCGTGGCCGCGCCGGCGATCGCGCTGTCGCCGCAGGCGCTGCCGGACGCACGCATCGGCGTGCGCTACGCGGCGACGATCGCCGCCGACGGCGGCGTGGCGCCGTACGCCTATGCGCTGGCCGGCGGCGCGCTGCCGGACGGCGTGTCGCTGGCGGCGGACGGCACGCTGGCCGGCACGCCGACGGCCGCGGGCACGTTCGCGTTCGCGGTCGCGGCCACCGATGCGCACGGCTTCGCCGGCACGCGCGACTACGCGATCGCCGTGTCGGCCGGCGCCACCGCGGTGCTGTTCGGCAGCTCGGCCAATCCCAGCACGGTCGGCCAGGCCGTGACGTTCACGGCGCGGGTGGCGTCCGCGGGCGGCGCCGGCCGTGCGCCGGCCGTGCCGGGCGGAACGGTGAGGTTCGCCGAAGGCACGGCGACGCTCGCCGTCGTGCCGCTGGATGCGAGCGGCACGGCGGCCTACGCGACGGCGCAGCTCGGCGCCGGCCGGCACGTGCTGACGGCGGCGTATTCCGGCGACGCGCGGACCGCGCCGGCCAGCGCCACGCTGGTGCAGGAGGTGCGGCCGCAGGGCGCGCCCGAGCCGGTCGCGGCGCCGACGCTGGACCGCTGGGCGATGCTGCTGCTGATCGCCGGCCTGGCCGCGTTCGCCGCCGTCCGCCGTCGCCGCGCCGGCTGAAGGCGCGCGGCCACGTCCGCGACGCGCGCGGCGCGCATCGCGGCGGCGGCGCTGCTAGACTTGCGCGTTCTTTGCTTGGACGTCCTGGACGACATGATCGAGACCAATCCGATCCATGCGCGCATCGCCGATCTCTCCGATCGCGTGGCGTCGCTTAGGGGGTATCTTTGACTTCGATGCGAAGGCCGACCGCCTCGAGGAAGTCTCCCGCGAGCTGGAAAACCCCGACATCTGGAACGACCCGCAGCGCGCGCAGGATCTCGGCCGCGAGCGCGCCGGCCTCGAGCGCATCGTCGGCGGCATCCGCAGCCTGACCGAGCGCCTCGGCGAGGCGAAGGACCTGCTCGACCTCGCCGTCGAGGAGAGCGACGAGGGCACCGCGCTCGCCGTGTCCGGCGACGTCGAGGCGATCGCCAGGGACGTCGAGAAGCTCGAGTTCCAGCGCATGTTCTCCGGCGAGATGGACGCGGCGAACGCGTTCGTCGACATCCAGGCCGGGGCCGGCGGCACCGAGGCGCAGGACTGGGCCGAGATGCTGCTGCGCATGTACCTGCGCTGGGCCGAGTCGAAGGGCTGGAAGACCGAGCTCCTGGAGGTCTCGGCCGGCGAAGTGGCCGGCATCAAGAGCGCCACGTTCCGCGTCGAGGGCGACCACGCCTACGGCTGGCTGAAGACCGAGATCGGCGTGCACCGGCTGGTGCGCAAGTCGCCGTTCGATTCGGACAACCGGCGCCACACGAGCTTCACCTCGGTGTTCGTCTCGCCGGAAGTCGACGACGACATCGACGTCGAGATCAATCCGGCCGACCTCAAGACCGACGTCTACCGCTCCTCCGGCGCCGGCGGCCAGCACGTCAACAAGACCGAGTCGGCGGTGCGCATCACGCACGTGCCGAGCGGCATCGTCGTGGCCTGCCAGACCGAGCGCAGCCAGCACGCCAACCGCGACCGCGCGATGAAGATGCTGAAGGCGAAGCTGTACGAGATCGAGCTGCAGAAGCGCAACGCGGAGAAGGACGCGCTGGAGGCGACGAAGTCGGACATCGGCTGGGGCAGCCAGATCCGCAACTACGTGCTCGACCAGTCGCGCATCAAGGACCTGCGCACCGGCGTGGAGCGCAGCGACACGCAGAAGGTGCTCGACGGCGACCTCGACGAGTTCATCGAGGCGAGCCTGAAGGCCGGCCTCGAGGCCGGCGCGAAACGCGTCGACGCCTGAGCGGCCGGCGCCCCACCCGAGACACGGCGTGGCCCGCGACGCGGGCCGCGCCACCACAGCGGCACAGAGAACCATGAGCGCAAACACGATCGAATCCGGCGCCCCGGCCGCCGCCGCGGACGCGGCGCCGGCGGACGAGAACAGGCTGGTCGCCGAGCGGCGCGAGAAGCTGCACGCGCTGCGCGCGCGCGGCAACGCGTTCCCCAACGACTTCCGCGTGGACGCGTTCGCCGGCGACCTGCAGGCCGAGTTCGCCGACAGGGAGCGCTGGACGGCCGACGCGCTCGAGCCGCTCGCGCGCCGCGTGCGCGTGGCCGGCCGGCTGCTCGCCAAGCGCGTCATGGGCAAGGCCAGCTTCGCGCAGGTCCAGGACGTCTCCGGCCGCCTGCAGCTGTTCCTGCAGCAGGCCGCGCTCGGCGAGACCTACGAGGCGTTCAAGGGCTGGGACGTCGGCGACATCGTCGGCGCCGAGGGCGTCTTGACGCGCACCAAGACCGGCGAGCTCTCGGTCAGGGTCGACACGCTGCGCCTGCTGACCAAGTCGCTGCGGCCGCTGCCGGACAAGTGGCACGGCCTCGCCGACGTCGAGCAGCGCTACCGCCAGCGCTACGTCGATCTCGTCGTCACGCCCGAGTCGCGCCGCGTGTTCGAGCTGCGCTCGCGCATGATCCGCTTCATCCGGCAGTGGCTGGAAGCACCCGAGCGGCGCTTCATGGAGGTCGAGACGCCGATGATGCACCCGATCCCGGGCGGCGCCACGGCCAGGCCGTTCGTCACGCACCACAACGCGCTGGACCTCGACATGTACCTGCGCGTCGCGCCGGAGCTGTACCTCAAGCGCCTGGTCGTCGGCGGCTTCGAGCGCGTCTACGAGATCAACCGCAACTTCCGCAACGAGGGCGTGTCCACGCGGCACAACCCCGAGTTCACGATGCTGGAGCTGTACCAGGCCTACGCGACCTACGTCGACGTCATGGACCTGACCGAGGCGATGATCCGCGACACGGCGCTCGCCACGCTGGGCCGCACCGACCTCGCCTGGGAAGGGCGCGGCATCGACCTCGGCGCGCCGTTCCGGCGCTGGGCGATGGCCGAGGCGGTGCGCCACCACAATCCGGAGATCGGCGAGCACGAGCTGCGCGACCGCGAGGCGCTGGCGCGGCACGCCGCGCGCCTGGGCGTGCACGTGAAGAAGGAATACGGCTGGGGCAAGCTGCTGCTGGAGATCTTCGAGGCGACGGTGGAGGGCACGCTGGTGCAGCCGACCTTCATCACCCAGTACCCGACCGAGGTCTCGCCGCTGGCGCGCGCGAGCGACGCCGATCCCGAGGTCACCGACCGCTTCGAGCTGTTCATCGGCGCCAAGGAGATGGCCAACGGCTTTTCCGAGCTGAACGACCCGGAGGACCAGGCGCAGCGCTTCCTGGCCCAGGTCAAGGCGAAGGACGCCGGCGACGACGAGGCGATGCATTTCGACGCCGACTACATCCGCGCGCTGGAGTACGGCATGCCGCCGACCGGCGGCCTCGGCGTCGGCATCGACCGGCTGGTCATGCTGTTCGCCGACGTGCCGTCGATACGCGACGTATTGCTGTTCCCGTACATGCGTCCGGAGGCGTGACGCGGCCGCGGAGGCCGCGCCGGCGCGGGACGCGGCCGAACGATCGGATGCAGGGGTTGTGCTAGCCTAGCGGAGCGGTGCTCTCCGTGCGGTCGCTCCAGGACCGCGGCGCCGGCGCGGCGCCCCGCGGTCGGCGATGCCGGCAGCGCCCTGCAACGAACGCGGAGCTATCTTGCGTGAACGTATTGATCGTCGATGACCAGCCCTCCGCGCGGACGATGCTGCGGCACGTCGTCGAGGCGATCGGCCCGGGCGTTCGCGCCAACGACTTCGGCAATCCGATCGATGCGCTGCGCTGGTCGGAAGGCAACATCGCCGACCTGGTCCTGCTCGACTACCGCATGCCGGAGATGGACGGGCTGGAGTTCGCGCGCCGCTTCCGCCGCTCGCTGTCGCGCCGCGACGTGCCGATCGTGCTGATCAGCGTCGTCGGCGACGAGCCGGTGCGGCAGGCCGCGCTGGAGGCCGGCGTCATCGACTTCCTGGTCAAGCCGATCCGCCCGCGCGAGCTGCGCACCCGCTGCAAGAACCTGCTGCAGCTGCGCCAGCAGGGCGAGTCGGTCAAGGAGCGCGCGCGCTCGCTCGAGGAGCGCGTGCTGGCCGGCCTGCACGAGGTGGAGCAGCGCGAGCGCGAGACGCTGTACCGGCTGGCCAAGGCGATCGAGTACCGCGACCTCGGCACCGGCATCCACCTGCTGCGCATGTCGCACTACGCCGAGATCATCGCCGAGGGGCTCGGCATGGCCGAGGAGGACATCCGCATCCTGACCTCGGCCGCGCCGCTGCACGACATCGGCAAGATCGGCATTCCCGACGCGGTGCTGCTCAAGCGCGGCAGCCTCACCGACGAGGAGTTCGCGGTCATGCGCCGCCACCCGCTGATCGGCTACGAGATCCTGCGCGACAGCCCCAGCCGCTTCGTGCAGATGGGCGCGCTGATCGCGCTGCGCCATCACGAGCGCTGGGACGGCAGCGGCTATCCGGACGCGCTCAAGGGCGAGGCGATCCCGCTGCCGGCGCGCATCGTCGCCGCGGCCGACGTGTTCGACGCGCTGACGTCCGAGCGCCCGTACAAGCGGGCCTGGAGCTCGGACGAGGCGTTCGACTACATGAGCGCCCATCGTGGCACGCTTTTTGATCCTGCCTGCGTCGATGTCATCCTCGGCAACCAGGCGCGTTTCCTCGAAGTGCTGCACGCCAAGCTGGCGCCCCCGCACGTGGGCGTCTGACGAAGGCGCCCGCTCGCGGGTCCATTTATGACGTCCTTGGGCACACTCCTACGCAGCCGGTTCAGCAACCGGCCCGACAGCGAGCACCAGCAGGCGATCGTCCGCCTGATCATCGCCGCGCTGATCCTCTGCTACATGCTCGGCCTGGCGACGATCACGCCGCGGCACCAGGACGAGGCGTTCTTCTGGGCGCTGGGCGTGATCCTGGCCGAGACGATGCTCGGCTTCGGCCTGGTCGTGGCGATCGTGCTGCAGCCGGGCGTGTCGCGCGTGCGCCGCCTGATCGGCATGGCCGCGGACTTCTCCACGCTGGCGGCGATGATGAGCCTGCACGGCGAGGCGCTGGCGCCGCTGTACATCGTCTATCTGTGGGTCGCGATCGGCAACGGCCTGCGCTTCGGGCCGCGCTACCTCGCCGCGTCGGTCGCGATGGCGGCGCTGTCGTTCGGCTACGTCGTGTTCGGCACCGAGTACTGGCAGCACAACCGGCCGCTGGCGATCGGCCTCCTGGTCGGCGTCGTCGCGATTCCCTCGTACCTGAGCTCGCTGCTCAACGCGCTGACGCGCGCGACCGAGGACGCGCGCCGCGCGAACGAGGCCAAGAGCCGCTTCCTGGCCAACATGAGCCACGAGTTCCGCACGCCGCTGAACGGCGTCGTCGGCATGTCCGAGCTGCTGGTCACGACGAAGCTGACGAACGAGCAGCGCGAGTACGCCGAGGTGATCCAGGCCTCGGCGCGCTCGCTGCTCGCCCTGGTCGAGGACGTGCTCGACATCTCGGCGATCGAGGCCGGCAAGCTCAAGCGCAACGAGGTGGACTTCGTCCTCGCCGACACGCTGCGCGGCATCCAGGTGATGCTGCAGCCGATCGCGGCGAACAAGGGCCTGACGTTCGAGCTGGACGTCGCCGGCAACGTCCCCGCTGCGATCCGCGGCGACGCCAACCACCTGCGCCAGATCCTGGTCAACCTGATCTTCAACGCGGTGAAGTTCACCGAGCGCGGCGGCGTCACCGTGTCGGTCTCGCGGCTCGGCGCGGACGGCCCGCCGTTCTGGGTGCGCTTCGACGTGCGCGACACCGGCGTGGGCATCTCGCCGGAGGCGCAGAAGCGCATCTTCCAGGCGTTCGAGCAGGCCGAGAGCGGCCACGCGCGCCGCTTCGGCGGCACCGGGCTGGGCACGACGATCGCCAAGGCGCTGGTCGAGGCGATGGGCGGGCGCATCGGCTTCGAGAGCCGCGAGGGCGTCGGCTCGAACTTCTGGATCGAGGTTCCGTTCCAGGCCGCGAGCGGCAGCGGCGCCGCCGCGGCCGGCGCCGGCGCGCACGGCGACGGCAAGATCATCCAGTTCGACGATCCGTTCGTGCGCCACCGCGCGCGCGTGCGCTCGCTGAGCCTGCTGGTCGCCGACGACCAGCCGGCGAACCTGACGATGATCCAGCGCCTGCTCGAGAAGGCCGGCCACCAGCCGCACCTGGTCGACAACGGCGAGGACGTGCTGAACGCGCTCGAGTGCGGCGCGTTCGACGCCGTCATCATCGACCTGCACATGCCGGGCATCAGCGGCCTGGAGGTGCTCAAGCAGGCGCGGGTGATGGAGGCGGGCCGCAGGCCGACGCCATTCATCGTGTTCAGCGCCGACGCCACCGCGCAGACCGTGCGCGAGGTCGAGAGCGCCGGCGCGCACGCGTTCCTGACCAAGCCGGTCGTGCTGCCGCGCCTGCTCGACGTGCTCGCCGACGTCGCGCTCGCCGGCAGCGCCTCGGGCGAGGGCGCGGACCGGCCCGCGGGCGGCCGCGCCGGGTCGTCCGACGAGGTGATCTCGCAGCAGGTGCTCAAGGAGCTGGCCGATCTCAGCCTGGGCGATTCCTTCGTCAAGCTGTTCATGGAGGAATGCCTGCGCGACGCGATGAAGTGCATCGGCGACGTGGAGAAGTCCTGCGAGGCAGCCGCCTGGGACGCGGCGCGCGACCAGTGCCACGCGCTCAAGGGCGTGGCCGGCAACATGGGCGCGATGCAGCTCGCGGCGACGGCCTCGCGGATGATGCGCCTGGGCGACTGGCAGCTGCCGGCCGACTGGCGCGCTCAGGTCCAGCTCATGCGCGAGCAGCTCGAGGCGGCGCGCGCCACCTTGCGCAAGCTCTCGCACATCGGCCATGCGGAGCGCAGCACGGACATCGTCTGAGCCGTGCTGCGCCCGCGGCGGATCATCCGGCCGCCCGCTGCAGCTGCGGCGTGCGCGGAGGCTGCGTCTGCTGCACGCGGCGATGCTGCGCGCGCACCAGGCGCTCCATCGTGCGCAGCGACTTGTCGCCGAGCTGCAGGGCGGTGTCGACCCAGACCTCGACGACCTGCGTGAGCTCGGTGTGCGTGACCGGCTGGCAGATCTCGCGCACGCGGTTCATCGCCGTGCGGGCGTGGCTGATGCGCAGGTTGCGCTTGACGAGGTCGTTGACCGCGGCGACGCCTTCGCCCTTGGGCACGAGCACGTCGACGATGCCCATGCGGTGCAGCTCCTCGCTGGAGTAGACGATGCCGTTCATCATCATCTCCTCGGCGAGCTTCGGGCTGACGCGCTTGCACAGGAACGAGTACGCGCCCATGCCCGGGAACAGGTCGAACAGCACTTCGGGCAGGCCCATGCCGACGCCTTCCTCGGCGACGATCGTCTGGCAGGACAGGGCGGCCTCGAAGCCGCCGCCGAGCGCGTCGCCCTGCACCAGCGCGATCGTGTGGAAGTCGTCGTTGAGGTGGTTGTGGAAGCCGTAGGCCACCTCGACGCACTGGCGCGCGTAGGCGAGCAGGGAGCCGCGGTCCTGCGCGCGTATCAGACGGCAGAACAGGTCGAGATCGCCGCCGAGATTGAACACGTCGGCCTCGGAAGCGAGCACGAGGTGGCGCAGCAGCGGCGAATTGACGTCGCGCAGCGGGCGGCGCACCGATTCGGCCGTGATCATCTGGTATTGGCGCAATTCCTTCAGCAGATGAGTGGTGAAGCACGGCCTATAACCGGGAAGCGACAGGTTGGAACGCTTGTGCATGAAGCACCAGTGCGTTCCGGACGCGGCATCCTCGTGCGTATTCAGCAGGCGGTATTCGGCATCACGATAAAGCGTATCGACGGCGGTCATGGTTCAATCCTCAGGACAAGATACCGCTCGTCGATCGCTAGCCGAGCGGCAAACGCTCTGCACCCCAGTGCCCCCGGAACGGGACGATCCCGTTCAGTTTATCGCAAACGTCCAGGAATATTGACAATTTGCGCCGGGTGTGGCTGCGCGTCGATTTCTGTGATAAGAAAACCGGCGGTCGTCGCGCCGCGGTTCTCCGGCAAAAGAAAATCGCATCCGTTTCGCCTGCGGAGGGATGCCATCGAAACCGGAAACGGGGCGCGGCCGTCCGTTTCAGGACCTGCCTTTTTCCACGGGCATTATTGCGGGGGCGCATGACGAAACAGGGGAATCACGCCGGCTATCGCCCGGCGCGCATGCCGATTCGTTCGGCCGTGCTGATCAGCCGCGGCCACGACGCGTGGAGCAGCGAGATCGAGGACATTTCGGCGACCGGCGTGCTCGTGCAGAAGCCGGACGGCTGGCGCGGCGCGATCGGCGATCTCTATGCGCTGGACATGCTGATCGGCGAGACGCTCGACATCCACGTCGAGGCGCGCCTCGCGCGGATCTCCGCCACGCGCCTCGGCTTCGCCTACGCGCGCATCCCGGAGGAGAAGGAGATCCCGCTGTGGAACCTGCTCGGCGGCTACGCCGACCGGCTCGAGCCGTACTCCTGAGCGGGCGGCTCAGGCGTTCGCCGCCTGCGGCGGCGCCGCCGACTTGCGCAGCTCGCGGCGCAGGATCTTGCCGACGTTGGTCTTCGGCAGCGAGGCGCGGAACTCGACGTAGCGCGGCAGCTTGTAGCCGGTGAGGTTCGCCTTGCAGTGCGCGCGCACGGCCTCCTCGGTGAGGCCCGGGTCCTTCTTCACGATGACGAGCTTGACCGCCTCGCCGGACTTCTCGTCGGGCACGCCGACCGCGGCGACCTCGAGCACGCCGGGCATCTGCGCGACGACGTCCTCGATCTCGTTCGGATAGACGTTGAAGCCGGACACCAGGATCATGTCCTTCTTGCGGTCGACGATGTAGACGTAGCCCTTCTCGTCGATGCGCGCGATGTCGCCGGTGCGCAGCCAGCCGTCGGCGGAGAGCACCTTCGCCGTCTCGTCGGGGCGGTTCCAGTAGCCCTTCATGACCTGCGGGCCGCGCACGCACAGCTCGCCGACCTCGCCGGTCGCGAGGTGCTTGCCGTCGTCGTCCTGGATCGACACCTCGGTCGACGGCACCGGCAGGCCGATCGAGCCGTTGTACTCGGGGATGTCCAGCGGGTTGATGCACACGGCAGGGCAGGTCTCGGTCAGGCCGTAGGCCTCGGCCAGCGTGCAGCCGGTCGCCTTCTTCCAGCGCTCGGCCACCGCGCGCTGCACGGCCATGCCGCCGCCGAGCGTGAGGCGCAGCTGCGAGAAGTCCACGTTCTCGAAGCCGGGCGTGTTGAGCAGGCCGGCGAACAGCGTGTTGACGCCGGTCAGCGCGGTGAAGCGCGCGTGGCGGATGGCGCGCACGAACGCCGGCATGTCGCGCGGGTTGGTGATCAGGTGGTTGAAGCCGCCGACGCGCGCGAACGTCAGGAAGTTCGCCGTCAGCGCGAAGATGTGGTACAGCGGCAGCGCGGTGACGACGACTTCCTCGCCCTCGCGCATGTTCGGGCTGATCCAGGCGAACGCCTGCAGCATGTTCGCGACCATGTTGCGATGGGTCAGCATCGCGCCCTTGGCGACGCCGGTGGTGCCGCCGGTGTACTGCAGGAACGCGATGTCGTCCGGGCCGACGTCCACCCTGGGCGCCTTCGCGCGCTCGCCGCGCTTCATCGCGTCGGCGAAGCGGATCGCCTGCGGCAGCGAATAGGCCGGCACCATCTTCTTGACGTGGCGCACGACGAAGTTCGTGATCGCCGACTTCGGAAAGCCGAGCATGTCGCCGACGCCGGTGCAGATCACGTGGCGGCACGGCGTGCCGCCGACGACCTCGGCCACGGTGGCGGCGAAGTTGTCGAGCACCACGATCGCCTTCGCGCCGGAATCGTCCAGCTGGTGCTTGAGCTCGCGCGCCGTGTACATCGGGTTCGTGTTGACGACGGTCAGGCCCGCGCGCAGCACGCCCATGATCGCGACCGGGTACTGCAGCAGGTTCGGCATCATCAGCGCGACGCGGTCGCCCTTGGCGAGCCGGAGGTCGTTCAGCAGGAACGACGCGAACGTCGCGCTGAGCCGGTCGAGGTCGCCGTAGGTGAGGCGCCGGCCCATGTTCGTGAACGCGGGGCGATGGCGGAAGCGGTCGCAGCATTCCTCGAGCAGCGCGGCGACGGAGCGGTACTGGTTCGGATCGATCTCCGCCGGCACGCCCTTCGGGTAGCTCGCCAGCCAGGGACGCTGTTCCATCGTCATCGTTTCCTCCGCATGGGAAGCGGCGGGACCACCCCGTCCCGCCGCTCGGCCGGCGCGGACGCGCCGGTTCGGTTGCGCTGCTTCGTGGGCATTGCGGATGATTGCAGCACAGCTGTCGAACGGGCGGCAAGCCGCATTGCAGCGTCGAAGGAGCGGGCCGATGGTGCGCAATCTCGCAGCGGGATGGATCGCGACGGCGGCGTTCGCGCTGCTGGCCGCCTGCGCGCGCACGCCGGATGCGGAGGCGATCCGCGCGTCGATCGCCGCGATGGCCGAAGCCGCCGAGGCGCGCCGCACCGGCGACGTGCTCGCATTCGTCAGCGACGACTTCACCGGCGAGGACGGCGCGCTCGATCGCGCCGGGCTCGAGCGCCTGCTGCGCGCGCGGCTGCTCGCCGGCCGCGCGGTCGGCGTGCGCGTCGGCCGCGTCGACGTTGCGCTCGCGGGCGAGCGCGCCACGGCGCGCTTCGAGCTGACGCTGACGGACGGCTCCGGGCGCTGGCTGGCCGAGGGCCGCGCCGTGCTCGACGTGACGACCGGCTGGCGCCGCGAAGGGCGCACGTGGCGCTGCCACTACGCGAAATGGTCCGACGCGCACTGAGCGGCGTGCGCGATCGTCCGCGTGGCGCACGGCGCCGCCGATCCTGGCGGGCGATCGCGGCGGCGATCGCGTAACGACGGGGCCGCGCTCCCGGGCCGGTCCGCGTTGCGGTCCATGGGCTAGGATGCTAGCATCCTAGTCATGCCCGACGACGTGAAGCAATTCAACGTGTACCTGCCGACCGGATTGATCCGCGAGGTCAAGCACCACGCCGTCGAGACCGAGCAGTCGCTGTCGGCGATCGTGGCCGCGGCGCTGCGCGCCTATCTCGACACGCACCAGCGCAAGCGGAGGAAGCATGAAGACTGACGGCATCGACGGCCTGCTCATCGAGACGCACAACTGGGGCAAGACCGTGGCGTTCTGGCAGGACCTCGGCTACGAGCTCGAATTCCAGACCGACCATCGCTCCGGGCGCCTGCGCCATCCGCGCGGCGGCCCGTACCTGTTCGTCGCCGAGCGGCCGCGCGACCATGCGCTCCAGGTCGTGCTCGGCGTCGCCGTCGCCGACGCCGCGCAGTTCACGCCGCCGCAAAGCGGCAGCGTGGTACGGCCGTTCGAGCGCCAGCACTGGCCGGCCCTGCAGATGCTGATCGCCGATCCCGACGGCCGCACGATCGCGGTGGACGCGCCGCTGCCGCCGGCCGCGCCCGAGGCCTGAGCGGTGGGCGAGGAAGGCGGCCCGCCCGCGGAACCGGCGGCGCTGCCGGATGCCACCGCCGTGCGCGTCGCGCTCTGGCGCGCGCTGCACGTCGAGGTCGATCCGCCGCCGCACGTGTTCGAGGACGCCACGGGCCTGCTGCTCGCGGCGCCCGGCGAAGGCTGGCGCCAGCGGCCGGACATGGACGCGCAAGGCACGCGCGGCTACCGCGCGAGCATCGTCGCGCGGGCGCGCTTCGTCGAGGATCTCGTCGAGCGGAAGGCCGCCGAGGGCATCACGCAGTACGTGATCCTCGGCGCCGGGCTGGACACGTTCGCCCAGCGCCGGCCGGCGCTCGCCTCGCGCCTGCGCGTGTTCGAGGTCGACCGGCCCGGTCCGCAGGCCTGGAAGCGCCGCCGCCTCGGCGAGCTCGGCTTCGGCGTGCCCGAGTGGCTGCGCCTGGTGCCGGTGGATTTCGAGGCGGGGCAGGCGTGGTGGGACGCGCTCGCGGCCGCCGGCTTCGATGCGCGGCGCCCGGCCGTGGTCGCCGCCACCGGCGTCTCGATGTATCTCACGCCCGAGGCGAACCGGGCCACGCTGCGCCGCATCGCCCGGCTCGCGCTGGGCTCGACGCTGGCGATGACGTTCCTTTTGCCGCTGCACCTGCTCGATCCGGCGCAGCGCCCGCGCCACGCCGAGGTCTACGCGCGCGCCCGCGCCGCCGGCGCGCCCTTCCTCAGCTTCTACGCGCCGGCGGACCTGCTGGCCGAGGCGCGCGAGGCCGGCTTCCGCGACGCGTGGCAGGTCTCCAGCGAGGAGCTCGCGCAGCGCTACTTCGCCGCGCGGACGGACGGTCTGCGCCCGGACGCCGGCGAGCCGTTCCTGGTCGCGGCGACCTGATCCCGGGCGCATGCGAGAGGCCGGCGCGCGGCCGCGCCGGCCCGCAAGACGAAAACGGCGCGAGGATTCGCGCCGTCTTCGTCTGCCGTACCGCGGAAGGCTAGGCGGCCTTCTTCGCCGCGAGCTGGCGCAGTACGTACTGCAGGATGCCGCCGTGGCGGAAGAACTCGCGCTCCTTCGGCGTCAGCAGCAGCACGGTCACGGTGAACTCCTTGCGGCTGCCGTCGGCGGCCGTGGCCACGACCTTCGCTTCCCTCGACTCGCCGCCCTCGAGGCCGGTGATGTCGAACGTCTCGCGGCCGGTCAGGCCGAGCGACTGCGCGTTCTGCCCGTCCTTGAACTGGCACGGCAGCACGCCCATGCCGACGAGGTTCGAGCGGTGGATGCGCTCGAAGCTCTCGGCGATGACCGCCTTGACGCCGAGCAGCAGCGTGCCCTTGGCCGCCCAGTCGCGCGACGAGCCGGTGCCGTATTCCTTGCCGGCGAGCACGACCAGCGGCGTGTTCTCCGCCTTGTACTTCATCGCCGCGTCGTAGATCGCCATCTGCTCGCCGCTCGGCACGTGCAGCGTGTAGCCGCCCTCGACGCCCTCGAGCATCAGGTTGCGGATGCGGATGTTGGCGAACGTGCCGCGCACCATCACGTCGTCGTTGCCGCGGCGCGAGCCGTAGGAGTTGAAGTCCTTCGGCGCGACGCCGTGCTCGATCAGGTAGCGGCCGGCCGGCGAGTCCTTCTTGATCGAGCCGGCGGGCGAGATGTGGTCGGTGGTGATCGAGTCGCCGAACAGGCCGAGCACGCGCGCGCCGCGGATGTCCTCGACGCGGCCCGGCTCCATGCTCATGCCGTCGAAGTACGGCGGGTTCTTGATGTACGTGGAGCTGCTCCACTGGTACACCGAGCCGTCCGGCGAGGCGATCCGGTTCCAGCGGCTGTCGCCCTTGAACACGTCGGCGTAGTTCTTGGCGAACATCGCCGGATTGATCGCGCCGGCGATCGTGTCGGAGATCTCCTTGTTCGTCGGCCAGATGTCCTTGAGGTAGACCGGCGCGCCGTCGCTGCCGGTGCCGATCGGGTCCTTGCTGAGGTCGATGTCGAGCGTGCCGGCGAGCGCGTAGGCGACGACCAGCGGCGGCGAGGCGAGATAGTTCATCTTGACCTCGGGATGCACGCGGCCTTCGAAATTGCGGTTGCCCGACAGCACCGACGCCACGGCGAGGTCGCCTTCGGCGATGGCCTTGCTGATCTCGGCCGGCAGCGGGCCGGAGTTGCCGATGCAGGTGGTGCAGCCGTAGCCGACCAGGTAGAAGCCGACCTTCTCCAGCTCCTCGAGCAGACCGGTCTTCTTCAGGTAGTCGGTGACGACCAGCGAGCCCGGGCCGAGCGAGGGCTTGACCCAGGGCTTGGAGGTCAGGCCGCGCGCCGCGGCCTTCTTCGCCAGCAGGCCGGCGCCGATCATCACGGCCGGGTTGGAGGTGTTCGTGCACGAGGTGATCGCCGCGATCACCACCGAGCCGTCGCGCAGCGTGAACGTGGCGCCGTCCTTCTCGACGCGCACGCCGCCGTTGGTCAGGTCGTTGGCCGGATTGCCGATCGCCGCGGCGCCGCCCTCGTTGGCGTAGCCGGCGATGTCGACGTCGCGCGGCTTGCGCGTGGCGGTGAGCGCGGCGAGCGCGGCGTGGAAGCTCTTTTGCACCTCCTCGAGCAGCACGCGGTCCTGCGGGCGCTTCGGGCCGGCCAGCGACGGCCTGACGTCGGCGAGGTCGAGCTCCAGCGTCGTGGTGAACTCCGGATGCGGCGTGCTCTCGTCGTGCCACAGGCCCTGCGCCTTCGCATAGGCCTCGACCAGCGCGATCTGCGCCTCGTCGCGGCCGGACAGGCGCAGGTAGTTCAGCGCTTCCTGGTCGATCGGGAAGATGCCGCAGGTCGCGCCGTACTCGGGCGCCATGTTCGCGATCGTCGCGCGGTCGGCGAGCGGCAGGTGGCGGAGGCCGTCGCCGAAGAACTCGACGAACTTGCCGACGACGCCGAGCTTGCGCAGCATCTGCGTCACGGTCAGCACGAGGTCGGTCGCGGTCACGCCCTCCGACAGCCGGCCGCTCAGCTTGAAGCCGACGACCTGCGGGATCAGCATCGAGGACGGCTGGCCGAGCATCGCGGCCTCGGCCTCGATGCCGCCGACGCCCCAGCCGAGCACGCCCAGGCCGTTGACCATCGTGGTGTGCGAGTCGGTGCCGAACACGGTGTCCGGATAGGCCCAGGTCTCGCCGTCCTTGTCGACCGTGAACACGACGCGGGCGAGGTGCTCCAGGTTCACCTGGTGCACGATGCCGGTGCGCGGCGGCACGACCTTGAAGTTGTCGAACGCCTTCTGGCCCCAGCGCAGGAACGCGTAGCGCTCCTGGTTGCGCTCGAACTCGATCTCGACGTTGGTCTCCAGCGCGTCGGGCGAGCCGAACGCGTCGACCTGCACGGAGTGGTCGATGACCAGCTCGGCCGGCGCCAGCGGATTGATCTGCGTGGCGTCGCCGCCGAGGCGCACGACCGCGTCGCGCATCGCGGCGAGGTCGACCACGCAGGGCACGCCGGTGAAGTCCTGCAGCACGACGCGCGCCGGCATGAACGAGATCTCGGTGTCCGGTTCCTTCTTCGCGTCCCAGTTCGCCACCGCCTCGATCTCCCGGGCGGTCACGTTCACGCCGTCCTCGTGGCGCAGCAGGTTTTCCAGCAGGATCTTCATCGAGTACGGCAGGCGCTTGAGATCGAAACGCTGGCCGAGCCTGGCGAGGCTGACGTAGTGGTAGCGCTTGCCGTTGACCTCGAAAACATCCCGGGTCGAGAACGAATCTGTCATCTGGATCTCCTTGCTGGCTGGCGGGCGTTCGCTGGCGGATCGCCACGTGGGGCGCGATCCTGCGCTCGCAATGGGACGGGAACGTTTCTCCTCGCTCCGGAACGGCCGGACGGCTCCGCTGGGGAAGGCGGCCCGCGCTCTGAAGGGCGCGGGTCTCCGGCCTGCGCCGGAGCGGCGGCCGTTCCGGCCCGATCGCGCGAAGCGGGCGGGAACAGGGCCCGACATTATCGCCCAAATCGGCCGTGCGCTGCGACGTCGCGGCGGCCGGCGTTCAGCGCGCGATGCCGCCGGCGCCGGCCTGCCGGGCACGCGCGCAGGCCCGCGGAAGGCGCAGGGGAGCGCCGCGCCGCCGCGTTTGGGCGCCCGGCGCGGGGATCGCGGCGTGCGCGCGGCGCCGTCCGGGCGCTCAGCCGCGGTCGAGCGTGCTGCGCGCGAGCAGGCCGCGCGCGAGCATCGCGTACTCGCGCCGGCGCAGCAGCAGGCGCAGCTGGCCGCCGCCGACCTGGCGCCAGAGCACCGCGGCGCGCACCGCGCCGAGCAGCAGCGTGCGGATCTGCTCGACGAGCTGCGCGTTGGCCAGGTGCAGCGGATTGCCGTGCACGATGACGCGCGGGCGCAGCTGCGACAGCGTGCCGACGTAGAGCTCGGCGAGCCGCGCGTACACGGTCGCATGGGCGAGGCCGAAATGGTCCGCCTGGCGGCGCACGCTCTCGATGCCGGCGCGCAGCTGCTCGAGCATGCGCGGGTTGCGCGCCAGGCGCCGCTCCAGGCGCAGCACGCCGAGCACGAGCTGGGTCAGGGCGAGGTCGCGCTCGCGGCCCTCGAACTGCGCGAGCAGCGTCTCCAGGCCCAGGCGCACGCCGTCGAGGCCGCCGAACACGTCGGCCGCGCTGTCGGCGTCGATGCGGAAGATGCTGGCCACGCAGGCCTCGGCGGCGCCGGCGTCGGCGCGCCCGCGCGTGGCGGTCTCGCGCACGAGGCGGCAAGCCTGCAGCACGCCGGCCAGGGCGATGACGCGCGCCTCACGCATCGGGCGCCTTCCTTTCGTCGGCTTCGCTCCAGCCGCCGAACGGCGCGTCGCAGCGCTCGATGACGCCGCCGCCGAGGCAGACCTCGCCGTCGTAGAAGACCACCGACTGGCCCGGCGTGACCGCGCGCTGCGGCGCGTCGAACGCGACCGTGCAGGCGTCGCCGTCGACGGCGACGCGGCAGGCCTGCGCCGCCTGGCGGTAGCGCGTCATCGCGGTGCAGCGGAACGCCTCGCCCGGCGCCGCGCCGGCCACCCAGGTCAGCCCGGTCGCGGCGAGGCGGCGCGCGTGCAGCCAGTGGCTGGCGTTGCCCTGGGCCACGTAGAGCACGTTCGCCGCCACGTCCTTGCCGACGACGTACCAGGGCGCGCCCTCGGCGCCGCGGCGGCCGCCGATGCCCAGGCCGCTGCGCTGGCCGAGCGTGTAGTAGAACACCCCCGGGTGCTCGCCGACCGCGACGCCGTCGGGCGTGACCATCGGTCCCGGCGACGCCGGGATGTAGGTCGACAGGAACGCGCGGAAGTCGCGCTCGCCGATGAAGCAGATGCCGGTGGAGTCCTTCTTGTCGTGCGTGGGCAGGCCCGCCTCGCGCGCCAGCTCGCGCACCTCGCGCTTGGGCAGGTCGCCGAGCGGGAACAGCGTCGCCGAGAGCGCCTCCTGGCCGAGCGCGTGCAGGAAGTAGGTCTGGTCCTTGGCGCCGTCGCGCGCGCGCAGCAGGCGCCAGCGCCCGTCGGCCTGGTCCACGCGGGCGTAATGGCCGGTGGCGATCTTCTCCGCGCCGAGCGCGCGGGCATGGTCGAGGAACGTCTTGAACTTGATCTCCCGGTTGCAGAGCACGTCCGGGTTCGGCGTGCGCCCGCGGCGGTACTCGTCGAGGAAGCGGGCGAACACCTGGTCCCAGTATTCGGCCGAGAAGTTGCGCGCATGCAGCCGGATGCCGAGCCGGGCGCAGACCGCCACGGCATCCTTGCGGTCCTGGTCGGCGCGGCAGGGGCCGAGGCGCTCGTCCTCCTCCCAGTTCTGCATGAACAAGCCGGCGATCGGCAGGCCGGCGCGCCCGAGCAGCAGCGCGGCGACCGATGAGTCGACGCCGCCGGACATGCCGACGATGATGCGCGCGTCCGCCACGGCCGTCAGTTCGCGTCGGCCGGCGCATCCAGCCAGCGGATCGCGTCCAGCGGCAGGCGGCGGCCGGCCAGCCAGTCGTCGACGTTGGCCAGCACCATCGGGCTGCGCAGGCGCGGCCCGGCGGCCGCGATCTCGTCGCGGCCGAGCCAGAGCGCGCGCACGATGCCCTCGTCGAGCGGCCGGGCGGGGTCGTGCTCGAGCGGCTCGGCGGCGAAGGCGAAGCGCACGAAGTGGCGCCCGGACGGCGAGCGCCACTGCTGCACGCCGAGCAGGCAGGTCAGGGCGACGCGCCAGCCGGTCTCCTCCAGCGTCTCGCGGACCGCCGCGGCCTGCAGCGACTCGTCCGGATCGAGGTGGCCGGCCGGCTGGTTCAGCACGATGCGGCCGCGGACGTTCTCCTCGACCAGCAGGAAGCGCCCGTCGCGCGGGACGACGGTGGCGACGGTGACGTGGGGGCGCCAGACCTCGGCGTCGTCCAGGAGCGAAGATTGCAGGGGAATCCTTGACATCGTGCGGCAGTCTAGCAGGCCGCCGGGGCACCCTTGCAGCGGCCGATTCCGCCGTCATTTTCCGCGAGGGGCTTCAGCTGGGGGTTTCACGACTCGGGGGTATACTCGACTTGACCGACAAAGACCGATTTCCGATGGCGCAGCAGCACGATCCCCATACCGAACGTGGCCCAGGCCTTGCAGTCGAAGAGGCGAGGCCCGAGGTCGTGCGCCCGCCGCTCTACCAGGTGATCCTGCTGAACGACGACTTCACGCCGATGGACTTCGTGATCGTCGTGCTGGAAACGTTCTTCAACATGGACCGCGAGCGCGCGACCCAGGTCATGCTGCACGTGCATACGCGCGGCAAGGGGGTCTGCGGCGTCTTCACCCGCGAAGTCGCCGAGACCAAGGTGACCCAGGTCAACGAGTTCTCGCGCGCCCACCAGCACCCGTTGCTCTGCACGATGGAAAAGGCTTGAGGAGGGGCCGAGATTGAAGAGGGACTGACGGTCCATATATTGCAAGCAGCAAATTCGGAGACATTCCGGCATGTTCAGCAAGGATCTCGAGATCACCATCGGCCAGTGCTACAAGGAGGCTCGCGAGCAGCGTCATGAGTTCATGACCGTCGAGCACCTGCTGCTGGCGCTGCTCGACAACACCTCGGCCACCGCGGTGCTGCGCGCCTGCGGCGCCGACACCGCCAAGCTCGGCCGCGACCTGCGGTCGATCATCACCGAAACCGTTCCGGTGCTGCCGCCGAACGACGAGCGCGACACCCAGCCCACGCTCGGGTTCCAGCGCGTGCTGCAGCGCGCGGTCTACCACGTGCAGTCGTCCGGGCGGAAGGAAGTGACCGGCGCCAACGTGCTGGTCGCGATCTTCGGTGAAAAGGATTCCCATGCGGTGTATTTCCTCGGCCAGCAGGAAATCAGCCGCCTGGACGTCGTCAACTACATCTCCCACGGCATCGCCAAGATCGGCCACGACGCGGGCTCGGCCGCCGGCGGCGGCGAGGCCGGGCGCGAGGCCGAGGGCGGCGAGGAGCCGCGCGGCAATCCGCTGGCGGAGTTCGCCAACAACCTCAACGAGCTGGCCCGCCAGGGCAAGATCGATCCGCTGATCGGCCGCAACGAGGAGATCGAGCGCACGATCCAGGTGCTGTGCCGCCGGCGCAAGAACAACCCGCTGTACGTCGGCGAGGCCGGCGTCGGCAAGACCGCGCTCGCCGAGGGCCTGGCCAAGCGCATCGTCGACGGCGAGGTGCCGGCGGTGCTCGAGAACTGCACGATCTGGGCGCTGGACCTCGGCGCGCTGGTCGCCGGCACGAAGTACCGCGGCGACTTCGAAAAGCGCCTGAAGAGCGTGATCACCCAGCTCAAGAAGGAGCCGGGCGCGATCCTGTTCATCGACGAGATCCACACGATCATCGGCGCTGGCTCCGCGTCCGGCGGCACGATGGACGCCTCGAACCTGATCAAGCCGGTGCTCGCCAGCGGCGAGCTGCGCTGCATCGGCTCGACCACGTTCCAGGAATACCGCGGCGTGTTCGAGAAGGACCGCGCGCTGGCGCGGCGCTTCCAGAAGATCGACGTCGTCGAGCCCTCGATCGCCGACAGCTTCGAGATCCTCAAGGGGCTCAAGGCGCGCTTCGAGGAGCACCACAAGGTCGAGTACACCAACGACGCGCTGAAGGCCGCCGTCGACCTGTCGGTCAAGCACATCGCCGACCGGCTGCTGCCGGACAAGGCGATCGACGTCATCGACGAGGCCGGCGCTCGCCAGCACCTCCTGCCGGAGGAGGCGCGCAGCGGCACCGTCGACGTGCCGGACATCGAGTTCATCGTCGCGCGCATGGCGCGGATCCCGCCCAAGCAGGTGTCGGCGTCCGACCGCGACGTGCTGAAGAACCTCGACCGCAACCTGAAGATGGTCGTGTTCGGCCAGGACGCCGCGATCGACGCGCTGGCCAGCGCGATCAAGATGGCGCGCTCGGGCCTGGGCAATCCGAACAAGCCGATCGGCTGCTTCCTGCTGACCGGCCCGACCGGCGTCGGCAAGACCGAGGTCACGCGCCAGCTGGCGATGCAGCTCGGCATCGAGCTGGTGCGCTTCGACATGTCCGAGTACATGGAAGCGCACTCGGTCTCGCGCCTGATCGGCGCGCCGCCGGGCTACGTCGGCTTCGACCAGGGCGGCCTGCTGACCGAGCAGATCGTCAAGCATCCGCACTGCGTGCTGCTGCTCGACGAGATCGAGAAGGCGCATCCGGACGTCTACAACGTGCTGCTGCAGATCATGGACCGCGGCGCGCTGACCGACACGAACGGCCGCGAGGCGAACTTCAAGAACGTCATCGTGGTGATGACGACGAACGCCGGCGCCCAGGTCGCGGCCCGCCGCACGATCGGCTTCGTCGAGCAGAGCCACGCCACCGACGCGATGGAGGTCATCCGCAAGACGTTCACGCCGGAGTTCCGCAACCGCCTCGACGCGATCGTGCAGTTCAACTCGCTGGACTTCGAGCACATCCTGCGCGTCGTCGACAAGTTCCTGATCGAGCTGGAGACGCAGCTGCAGGAGAAGCACGTCGCGCTGCACGTCGACGCCGACGCGCGCCGCTGGCTGGCCGAGCATGGCTTCGACCCGCAGATGGGCGCACGGCCGATGGCGCGCGTGATCCAGGAGAACGTCAAGCGCCGCCTGGCCGACGAGCTCCTGTTCGGCAAGCTCGCCGACGGCGGCAAGGTGATGCTGTCGGTCAAGGACGGCGAGCTCGCGGTGGACTGCGAGACGGCGGAGAAGCTGCCGGCCGTCGTGGAATAGCCGCGCCGGCGTTCCGTTTCGGCAGGCCTCGACGCGCCGCCGGGCTTCGGCCCGGCGGCGCTTTCGTTTTCGGGCCGCGACGAGCGCGGCGTCGCGCACGCGGCCGCAGCACGGCGCTCGCCGCGGAATCGGCGCGGCGGGGTGCCCAGCATCAGCGCGCCGGCGGCGATCCCGGGCGCGTCGGAAGGGCGAGCCGGAGCAGCGATCGGCGGATGCGCCCGCCGGCTCAGGTGCCTGGGGCGCCCGACTATCGCCGGCGGAATCGTCGGGTAGCGTGCTCGGGAGTCGAACGTCGGCGACGCGACGCCGCCGCATGCGCGCAGAGGGACGTGCGAACGCCGCGAGGCCCGAGCGACGAAGGAACGGAGGGAAAGCCGTCGCGTGGCCGCTCGGGCCTGCGCAACGGACGGGGACTACCGCATGCGGTAGGTGATGCGACCCTTGGTCAGGTCGTAGGGGGTCATCTCGACCTTGACCTTGTCGCCGGTCAGGATGCGGATGTAGTTCTTGCGCATGCGGCCGGAGATGTGCGCGGTGACCACGTGGCCGTTCTCGAGCTTCACGCGGAACATCGTGTTCGGCAGGGTCTCGAGGATCGTGCCCTCCATCTCGATGACGTCGTCTTTGGACATTGTTCCCTTTATCTGGTGGCCGCGAGGCCCGGAAAGGCGCGCGATTCTGCCACGATCGCGCCGCCGCGTGAAGCGAAAAGACCGGAACGGGGCCGTTCGAGCCTTCTCTCGCGCCGCGGCCGGACGGGCCGCGGTGGCGCCGGACGGAAGGTCGGCGTGGATCCCCGGGCCTCCGCCGGCGCTTCTCGCCCCCGGGTCGTCTCCGCGAACAAAGAGAAGGGAGGGCGGGAGCGCCGCGGCGCCGCGATCATTTCTCGACGAACGCGCGCTCGAACACGTAGTCGCCCGGATGGCCGGAGCGCGGCGAGGCGTTGAAGCCGAGCCCGTCGAGCAGGCGGCGCGTGTCGGCGAGCATCGCCGGGCTGCCGCAGATCATCAGGCGGTCGCGCGCGGGATGCAGCGGCGGCAGGCCGGCGTCGCGCGCCAGCGTACCGTCGGCGATGCGCTCGGTGAGGCGGCCCTGCGTGCGGAAGCGCTCGCGCGTCACGCTCGGCTGGTAGACGAGCTTCTCGCGAATCGCCTCGCCGAGGAACTCGTGCTGCGGCAGCTCGCGCTCGATGAAGTCGGCATAGGCCAGGTCGCCGATCTCGCGCACGCCGTGCGCCAGCACGATGCGCTCGTAGGCCTCGAGCACCTCCGGATCCTGGATCAGGCTGATGAACGGCGCCAGGCCGGTGCCGGTGCCGAGCAGGTACAGGTGGCGCCCCGGATGCAGGTCGTGCAGCACCAGCGTGCCGGTGGGCTTGCGGCTGACCAGCACCTCGTCGCCGACCTGCAGGTGCTGCAGGCGCGAGGTGAGCTGGCCGTTCTCGACCTTGATGCTGAAGAACTCCAGGTATTCGGCCCAGGCGGGACTGGCGATGCTGTAGGCGCGCATCAGCGGGCGGCCGTCGACCGGCAGGCCGATCATCACGAACTGGCCGCTGACGAAGCGCAGGCCGGGATCGCGCGTGGTGCGGAACGAGAACAGGCTGTCGTTCCAGTGATGGACGTGGGTGACGCGTTCGATGGCGTGGATCATCGTTCGGGAATGGCGGAGGCTCGAAGCGGCAGGCGCGGCGGGGCGGCGCGCGCAGCGCGGCGAAACGGGTGCGCGGCGAGCGCCCGTGCGGCGCGCCGCGTACATGGGGCCGTCGGCCGGCGGATCAAAGGATGAAAATGATAATCATCCTTGATTGAGCGTTCAATTCGGCGCTGCTGCCGGTCCGGCGCCGGCGCGCGGCGCGAGCGCCGGCGGCTGCGGCAGGCGCAGCTCGCGCCACGAGCCGGCCGCAGCCGCCGGCGAAGAGGAAAGCCCGGCGACGCGCGCGCAGAATGCGGCGCGCGGCATCTCGTACGCGCCGAGCGTGAACAGGTGGTCCGACGCCACCTGCGCGTCGAGCAGCGGAACGCCGCGCGCGTGCAGGAACGCGCCCAGCGCGAGCAGCGCGACCTTGGACCCGTTCGCCGCCGCGCTGAACATCGATTCGCCGAAGAACACGCGGCCGACCGCGACGCCGTAGACGCCGCCGACGAGGCGCTCGCCGTCCCAGGCCTCGACCGAGTGCGCATGGCCCAGGCGGTGCAGCTCGACGTACGCGTCGAGCATCGCCGCGGTGATCCAGGTGCCGGCCTGGTGCCGGCGCGGCGCGGCGCAGGCGCGCATGACCTCGGCGAACGCGCCGTCGGCGCGCACCTGCCAGCGGCAGCCACGCAGCCAGCGCGCCAGCCGGCGCGGCACGTGCATGCGGCCGGTGTCGAACACCGTACGCAGCGACGGCGACCACCACAGGATCGGCTGGGGCTCGGAATACCACGGGAAGATCCCGCGGCGGTACGCGGCGAGCAGGCGTTCGGGGCGCAGGTCGCCGCCGGCGGCGAGCAGGCCGTCGGGATCGGCCAGCGCATGCTCGACCGGCGGGAACGCGTCCGGCGGCGCGCCGTCGAGGAACGGCAGGCGGATCACGCGGCTTCCGGCGGCGCGCCGCCGCACGGCGCGGTCTGGCCGTGCGCGTAGGGCGAATGCGCCAGCAGGTCGGCGCGGTAGTCCTCGAGCAGCCCGGCCTCGCGCCGCAGTGCTTCGGCGACGGCGGCGCGGAAGCGCGCGTCGGCGATCCAGTGGAACGAGCGCGTGCGCGCCGGCAGGAAGCCGCGCGCGAGCTTGTGCTCGCCTTGCGCGCCGGGCTCGAACGTCGCCAGCCCTTCGCGCAGGCAGTAGTCGATGCCCTGGTAGTAGCAGGCCTCGAAATGCAGGCCCTCGACCGTCTCGCGGCAGCCCCAGTAGCGGCCGTACAGCGTCGTCGCGCTGCGCAGCAGCAGCGCGCCGGCGATCGGCGCGCCGCCGCGCCGGCGGCACAGCACGGCGAGCACGCGCTGCGGCAGCGCCGCGCCGAGATGGCGGAAGAAGTCGAGCGTCAGCGCCGGGTAGTTGCCCTTGTCGTCGAACGTGGCGAGATAGAAGCCGTGCAGCGCGCGCCAGTCGGCGTCGCCGAGCTCGTCGCCGCGGCGGATCTCGCAGTGCACGCCGGCGCGCGCGACGCGGGCGCGCTCCTGGCGGATGTTCTTGCGCTTCTTGTGGCTCAGCGCGGCGAGGAAGTCGTCGAAGTCGCGCCAGCCGCGGTTGTGCCAATGGAACTGCCAGTCGAAGCGCGGCAGCCAGCCGGCCCCGGCGAACGCGTCGGCATCGGCGTCGGCGGCGAAGTTCAGGTGCGCCGAGGACAGGCCCAGGCGCTCGCCTTCGGCGCGGATCGCCGCGACGAGCTGCCGGCGCAGCGCGTCGGCCCCGGGTTCGCGGCCGGCGAGCAGGCGCGGCCCGGCCACCGGCGAGTACGGCACCGCGCAGAGCAGCTTGGGGTAGTACGCCAGGCCGTGGCGCGCGTATGCCGCGGCCCAGCTCCAGTCGAACACGAACTCGCCGTGCGAGTTGCCCTTGAGGTACAGCGGCGCAGCGGCGACGAGGCGGCGGCCGTCGTAGAGGCCCAGGTGATGCGGCTGCCAGCCGGTGCGCGCGTCGATGCAGCCGTGCCGCTCGAGCCCGGCGAGGAACGCGTGGTCGAGGAACGGGTTGTCGTCGGGCAGCAGCGCGTTCCAGGCCGCGGCGGGGATCTCATCGAGCCTGTCGTGGAAGCGCGCCTGGATCATGCGGATTCGGAGCGAAGGAGTGTGTTCCAGATCGGCGGGATCTCGCCGAGTCCTGCGTGCTTCATCGCGCGAGGCAGAAGCGAAAGATCGAACCACGAAGGACACGAGGAACACGAAGGAAAGATCAACTTTTCCTCCGTGCGCTCCGTTGGTTCACGCTTTTCGCTTGAGCGACCTTCAAGAGGGCAGCGACCCGGACCACGGAGCACGCCGCGCGGAGAGGAGACCCGAAAGCTCTTCGTGTCCTTCGTGCCCTTCGTGTTTCAGGCTCTGGCTTTCGCTCCGGCTTTGCTTTCGCTTCGGCTTCGCCCCGACCCACCCAGCCTCAAATCTTGTCGAGGAACTTCTCGGCATCCAGCGCGGCCATGCAGCCGAAGCCGGCCGAGGTCACCGCCTGGCGGTAGACCTGGTCGGCGACGTCGCCGGCGGCGAACACGCCGGGCACGCTGGTCGCGGTCGCGCCGCCGTCCAGGCCGGTGCGGATCGTGATGTAGCCGTTCCTCATCTCCAGCTGGCCCTCGAAGATCGAGGTGTTCGGCGTGTGGCCGATCGCGATGAACACGCCGGCGACCGGGATCTCGCGCGTCGCGTCGTTCTCGGTGCTGCGCAGGCGCACGCCGGTGACGCCGTTCCCGTCGCCGAGCACCTGGTCCACGGCGTGGTTCCAGACGATGTCGATCTTGCCGGCGCGCTGCTTCTCGAACAGCTTGTCCTGCATGATCTTTTCCGCGCGCAGCTTGTCGCGGCGGTGCACCAGCGTGACCTTGCTGCACAGGTTGGACAGGTACAGCGCCTCCTCGACCGCGGTGTTGCCGCCGCCGACGACGGCGACCTCCTGGCCGCGGAAGAAGAAGCCGTCGCAGGTGGCGCAGGCGGACACGCCCTTGCCCTTGTAGTGCTCCTCGGAGGCCAGGCCCAGGTACTTCGCGGTCGCGCCGGTGGCGATGATCAGCGCGTCGCAGGTGTACTCGCCGCCGTCGCCCTTCAGGCGGAACGGGCGCTGCGACAGGTCGGTGCTGTGGATGTGGTCGTACACCATCTCGGTGTGGAAGCGCTCGGCGTGCTCGGCCATGCGCCGCATCAGGTCGGGCCCCTGCAGGCCCTCGACGTCGCCCGGCCAGTTGTCGACGTCGGTGGTGGTCATCAGCTGGCCGCCCTGGGCCAGGCCGGTGATCAGCGTCGGCTTGAGATTCGCGCGCGCCGCGTACACGGCGGCGGTGTAGCCGGCAGGGCCGGAACCCAGGATGATCAGACGCGAGTGCTTGGCAGTGCTCATGTATAATCCGGGCCGCTTTCGAGGCGACCATCTCGTACGTTTTTTCCCGACGCTGGCGCGACGTGCCGCCGGCGAACCCGATACCCGCTTCCCGAACGCCTGCCGCACCGCGGCGCGCGCTCGCGCGGGAAGCCGGGAGAATGAGGGGAATGCGTGCGCGATTCAAGGCGCCGTGGCGATCCTGCAGAACACTCTCGTTGAGGATTTACCCCATGCGTATCGGTGTACCTTCGGAAACCAAGACCCTGGAAGGGCGCGTCGCCCTGGTGCCGGCCGCCTGCGCCGACCTCGTGCGCCGCGGCCACGAGGTGTTCGTGCAGGCCGGCGCGGGCCTGAAGAGCGGTTTCCAGGACGAGGACTACGCGCGCGTCGGCGTCAAGCTGGTGCCGACCGCCAAGAAGCTGTACGAAGCCGGCGAGCTGATCGTCAAGGTCAAGGAGCCGATCGCGGGCGACCTCAAGCTGCTCGAGAAGGACCACCTGCTGTTCTGCTACCTGCACCTGGCCGCCGAGCCGAAGCTGACCGAGCGCCTGCTCGAGATCGGCCTGACCGGCGTCGCGTTCGAGAGCGTGCAGGAAGACGACGGCTCGCTGCCGCTGCTGGCGCCGATGTCGGTGATCGCCGGCCGCATCGCCACGCAGATCGGCACGCACCTCCTGCACCAGCCGGCCGGCGGCAAGGGCAAGCTGCTCGGCGGCCTGCCGTCGACCGAGCGCGGCAAGGTCGTCGTGCTCGGCGCCGGCGCGGCCGGCGGCAACGCGGCGGCGCTCGCCGCGGCCGGCGGCGCGAACGTGGTCGTGTTCGACATGCGCCAGGACCGCCTGGCGCAGATGATGGCGCTCGGCCCGAACGTGACGGCGCTGTACCCGTACGAGGAAGCGGTCGCGCGCGAGGTCAAGGACGCCGACCTCGTCATCGGCGCGGTGTTGATCCCGAGCGCCAAGGCGCCGCGCGTGATCACGCGCGCGATGGTCAAGTCGATGGAGCCGGGCTCGGTGCTGGTCGACATCTCGATCGACCAGGGCGGCTGCTTCGAGACCTCCAAGCCGACCACCTGGGCCGAGCCGACCTACGTCGACGACGACGTGACGCATTTCTGCGTGACGAACATGCCGGGCGCGGTGCCGCAGACCTCCTCGCAGGCGATCTGCGCGGCGATCCTGCCGTACGTGAACCGGCTCGCGTCCGACAAGCACTGGCGCAAGTACGAGCCGCTCAAGCGCGGCATCAACGTCGAGGGCGGCAAGATCGTCCATCCGGCGCTGAAGGGCTGACGCGGCCGCCGGCCGGATGCCCGGACGGGCATCCGGCTGCGGCGCCGGGACGGGCGGGCGGTTTGAAATTTTCCGTTACTCTGGCCGGCCGAACAGTGACTTACCGCAGGAATCTCAGGTAACTTATCCTGGTGGCGCGCACCCCGAAAACCACCCCGGCCGGCTCCCGGCTCGACGAGCACTGGAAGAAGCGCCTGCGCGAGGCGGCGTTCCTGCTGCTGCTGCCGCTCGCCATCTACCTGTTCGCCTGCCTGCTCAGCTACACCCCGAGCGACCCGGGCTGGTCGCACGCCGGCGACCCGTCGCGCGGCATCCGCAACTTCGGCGGCGCGTTCGGCGCCTGGATCGCCGATCTCGCGTTCTTCCTGGGCGGCATCGTCGCCTACGTGCTGCCGCTGCTGCTGCTGGTCATGGGCGCGGTGGTCCTGCGCGGCAGCGTCGGCGAGGAGCGCTCGCCATTGGAACCGACGCTGCGCCTGGTCGGCTTCGTCGCGTTCTTCGTCGCCGCACCGGGCTTCGCGTTCCTGAACTGGAGCGGGCCGTCGATCCTGCCGGCCGGCGGCGGCGGCGTGCTCGGCAAGGCGGTCGGCGGCAGTCTGGCGCACGCGTTCGGCACGCACGGCGCGGGCCTGTTCCTGTTCGCGCTGCTCCTGATCGCGATCACGCTGGCCACCGGTCTTTCGTGGTTCAAGCTGATGGACGGCATCGGCCGCTTCCTGCTCGGCGCCGGCGCCGGCGTCGCCACGCGCATGCGCCGTGCCGAGGACTGGAGCGCCGCGCGCGAGGCGCGCGCCGAGCGCGAGGTGGTGCGCAAGATCGAATCGGTCAAGCAGGCCAAGCGCGAGCCGATCAAGATCGAGCCGGTCATCGCGCCGATCGAGAAGAGCGAGCGCGCGCAGCGCGAGACGCAGATCCCGCTGTTCTCGGGCGCCTCGCACGAGGGCGAGCTGCCGCCGCTGTCGCTGCTCGACGAGCCCAAGCCGCAGGTCAAGGGCTACTCCGAGGAGACGCTCGAGGCGCTGTCGCGCCAGGTCGAGTTCAAGCTGAAGGACTTCCGCATCGAGGCGCAGGTCGTCAGCGCGCACCCGGGACCGGTCATCACGCGCTTCGAGCTGCAGCCGGCACCCGGCATCAAGGGCAGCCAGATCTCGAGCCTGGACAAGGACATCGCGCGCGGCCTGTCGGTCGTGAGCGTGCGCGTGGTCGACGTGATCCCGGGCAAGTCGGTGATCGGCCTGGAGATCCCGAACACGAACCGCGAGATCGTCTACCTCTCCGAGATCCTGAGCTCGGGCAAGTACGACGCGCTGAAGTCGCCGCTGGCGCTGGCGCTCGGCAAGGACATCGGCGGCGCGCCGGTCGTGGTCGACCTGCAGAAGATGCCGCACCTGCTCGTCGCCGGCACGACCGGCTCGGGCAAGTCGGTGGCGCTGAACGCGATGGTGCTGAGCCTGCTCTACAAGGCCAGCGCCAGCGACGTGCGCATGATCATGATCGACCCGAAGATGCTGGAGCTGTCGGTCTACCAGGGCATCCCGCATCTGCTCGCGCCGGTCGTCACCGACATGAAGGAGGCGGCCAATGCGCTGCGCTGGTGCGTGGCCGAGATGGAGCGGCGCTACAAGCTCATGGCCGCGGTCGGCGTGCGCAACCTCGCCGGCTTCAACAAGAAGGTGAAGGACGCCGACGAGGCCGGCCAGCCGCTGCTCGATCCGCTGTTCCGCCCGGACGCCTCGCAGCCCGGCCTGACCGCGCAGCCGCTCCAGCCGCTGCCGTACATCGTCGTCATCATCGACGAGTTCGCCGACATGATGATGATCGTCGGCAAGAAGGTCGAGGAACTGATCGCGCGGCTGGCGCAGAAGGCGCGTGCGGCCGGCGTGCACCTGATCCTGGCCACGCAGCGCCCGTCGGTGGACGTCATCACCGGCCTGATCAAGGCGAACATTCCCACGCGCATCGCGTTCCAGGTGTCCTCCAAGATCGACTCGCGCACGATCCTCGACCAGTCCGGCGCCGAGACGCTGCTCGGCCACGGCGACATGCTCTACCTCCCGCCCGGCACGGCCGCGCCCGAGCGCGTGCACGGCGCGTTCGTCGACGACCACGAGGTGCACAAGGTGGTCGAATGGCTCAAGGCGCAAGGCGAGCCGAACTACATCGAAGGCGTGCTCGAGGAAGTGCAGTCGCTCGGCAACGGCCAGGTCATCAGCGAGACCGGCCTGCCGCAGGACGCCGCCGAAGGCGAGGGCGGCGAGGACGCGCAGCTCTACGACCGCGCCGTGGCCATCGTCACCAAGACGCGCCGCGCCTCGATTTCCGGCGTGCAGCGCCACCTGCGCATCGGCTACAACCGCGCCGCGCGCCTGATCGAGCAGATGGAGCGCGACGGCGTGGTCAGCGGCCCCGAGCACAACGGCAACCGCACCGTGCTCGCGCCGCCGCCGCCGGAGGACTGACGGCGCCGCCCCGCGCGCGGCGCCGCGCGGGAAGTGCGGCGTTCATCCGCCGCGACGATAATCCACGCATCGCCCGCACGAGTGGCCTTCCCATGCGCATCCTCGCCCCGCTGTTCGCCGTCCTCCTCGCCTCGACCGCCGCGGCCGCCGACGGCGCGCGTGCGCGCATGGAGGCGTTCTCCAGGGACCTGCACTCGGTGACCGCGAGCTTCGCGCAGTCGATCACCGACGCCAACGGCCGCCGCGGCGAGGAATCGAAGGGCACGCTCGCGCTCGAGGCGCCGCGCCAGTTCCGCTGGGAGACGAGCGCGCCGTACCAGCAGACGATCGTGGCCGACGGCTCGCGCGTGTGGATCTACGAGCCGGACCTGCAGCAGGTCTCGGTGCGCAGCCAGAGCTCGGAGGAGGCGCACAGCCCGCTGACCGTGCTGACCGACCTGTCGCAGCTCGACAGCCAGTTCGCCGCCGCCGAGGCCGGCGAGAAGGACGGGCTGCATTGGCTCCGGCTCACGTCCAAGGCCAAGGAGCCGGACTTCGAGTACGCCGAGCTCGGCTTCGGCGCGCAGGCGCTCGAGCGCATGCGCTTCAAGGACCAGCTCGGCAACGTGACCGAGATCCGCTTCGCCGACTGGAAGCGCAACCCGAAGCTCCCCGCCGGCACGTTCCGCTTCACTCCGCCCAAGGGCGTCGACGTCGTCGGCGACCTGCCGCCGGAGGCGGACGTCTACCCGATCAAGGATTGAGGCAGGCGCCGCGCATGACGCCCGTCATGCGCGATCGCTGACGGCCGCGACTGACGCGCCGCCGCGCGGCGCGAGGATGCTTCCGCACCGACGACCGGTGCGGGAGACACGCCATGCCGCTCGACCTTGCCAGCCTTGCCAAGCCCAGCCGCGAGACGCTGGAGCGCTACCTGCCGGTCCTGTTCGCGATCGCCGTCGCCTGGCTGTTCGCGCGCGGGCTCAAGAAGCTTTTCTGGACCGCCTTCGGCATGTACTGGGCGCTGCACGCCAGCGGCCTGGTGCATCACGGCTGAGCGCGGCGGCGGCCCGGAGGCCGCCGCCGGTTCAAACTTCCGCGCCGCGCCGCGATAATGCCCGCCGCTCGGGACCCGGAAGACGACACGATGACGATGCACGACACCCTCGCGCTGATCGCGGACTACTACGCCGCGTTCAACCGCGGCGACTGGAACGCGATGCTCGACCTGCTCGCCGAGGACGTCGTGCACGACCTCAACCAGGGGCCGCGCGAGACCGGCAAGGCGGCGTTCCGCGCGTTCCTCGCGCGCATGGAGCGCAGCTACGCCGAGCAGTTGCGCGACGTCGTCGTCGTCGCCGGCGCCGACGGCGCGCGCGCCGCGGCAGAGTACGTCGTGCACGGCACCTACAGGGCCACCGACGAGGGCCTGCCGCCGGCGCGCGGGCAGACCTACGTGCTGCCGGGCGGCGCGTTCTTCGAGGTGCGCGACGGGCGCATCGCGCGCGTGACCAACTACTACAACCTGCAGGACTGGCTCGCGCAGGTCGGTGGCGCCTGAGCCCGGCGCCGTGGCCGCGAGCGGCCGCATCGCCGTCGTCGGCGGCGGTCCGGCCGGGCTGATGGCGGCCGAGACCGCGCGCGCCGCCGGCGCCGAGGTCGACGTCTACGAGCGTATGGGCTCGGTCGGGCGCAAGTTCCTGATCGCCGGCAAGGGCGGCCTGAACCTCACGCATTCCGACCCGTTCGACGTCTTCGCCGCGCGCTACGGCGCGCGCGCCGCCGAGGTCGGGCGCTGGCTGCGCGGGTTCGACGCCGGGGCGCTGCGCGCCTGGGCGCGCGGGCTCGGCGTCGACACCTTCGTCGGCAGCTCGGGCCGCGTGTTCCCGGCCGACCTCAAGGCCGCGCCCCTGCTGCGCGGCTGGGTGCGGCGCCTGCGCGCGAGCGGCGTGCGCTTCCACGTGCATCACCGCTGGCTCGGCTGGGACGCGGCCGGCGCGCTGCGCTTCGCGCGCGAAGGCGAGGGCGAAGCCCGCGTGCGCGCCGCCGCGGTCGTGCTCGCGCTCGGCGGCGCGAGCTGGCCGGTGCTCGGCTCCGACGGCGCCTGGGTCGAGCCGCTGCGGCAGGCCGGCATCGGCGTGGCGCCGCTCGCGCCGTCGAACTGCGGCTTCGAGATCGACTGGAGCGCGCATGTGCGCGAGCGCCATGCCGGGCAGCCGCTCAAGCCCGTCGCCGTCGAGCTCGAGGACGCGAGCGGCGCCGTGCTGCGCCGGCAGGGCGAATGCGTCGTCTCCGCCTACGGCATCGAGGGCAGCCTGATCTACGCGTTCAGCGCCGTGCTGCGCGAGACGATCGCCGCGCGCGGCGCGGCGACGATCCGGCTCGACCTCGCGCCCGGCCGCGAGCGCGAGCGCCTCGCCGCCGACCTCGCGCGGCCGCGTGGCCGGCGCTCGTTCGGCGAACACCTGCGCCGCCAGGCCGGCATCGACGGCGTCAAGGCCGCGCTCGTGCACGAGGTGCTGGCGAAGCCCGAGCGCGACGACCCGGCCCGCGTCGCCGCGCGGGTCAAGGCGCTGCCGCTGGTGCTGCGCCGCCCGCGCCCGATCGAGGAGGCGATCAGCACGGCCGGCGGCGTGCGCTTCGACGCGCTCGACGAGCACCTGATGCTGCATCGCCGGCCCGGCGTGTTCTGCGCCGGCGAGATGATCGACTGGGAAGCGCCGACCGGCGGCTACCTGCTGACCGCCTGCTTCGCCAGCGGCCGCCTCGCCGGCGCCGGCGCCGTGCGCTGGCTCGGGACCCGGGGCGCCTGACGGCGGCGGATCAGGCGGCCGCGCCGCCCATGTGCACCGCTTCGACGTTGTTGCCGTCCGGGTCGAGCAGGAACGCGGCGTAGTAGGTCGGCGCGTAGTCGGCGCGCAGCCCCGGCGCGCCGTTGTCGCGGCCGCCGGCGCCGAGTCCCTCGCGGTGGAAGCCGTCGACGGCGGCGCGGCCCGGCGCGGCGAACGCCACGTGCGCCGCCGAGCGGCCGCCGCCGCCGGCATGCAGCCACAATGCCGGCGCCCCCGGCGGGCCGAACCCGGCGCCCTCGGCGCCGCGGCTGCACAGCACGTAGCCGAGCGGCGCCAGCGCGCGTTCGTAGAAGCGCACGCTGGCGTCGAGATCCTTCACCCGCAGGCCGACATGGTCGTACATCGCGTTCTCCTCGTGGTAGGGAGCGCTCAGCGTACGCAGCCGGCGGCGATGCGTTCTTGGAGAATCTTGCGGTCGCCGCGCGCCGCCGCGCGGAAGCGCCGCGGCGAGACGCCGGCGGCGCGGCGGAACGTGCGCACGAAGTTCGACAGGTCCGCGAAACCGGCCTCGAGCGCAACCTCGGTGACCGGCAGCGCCGGGTCGGCGAGCAGGCGCGCCGCGCGGCGCAGGCGCGCGCGCAGCAGGTACTGGTGCGGCGTGACGCCGAGCGCGTGCGCGAACACGCGCAGGAAGTGGAACGGGCTCAGCCCCGCCAGGCGCGCCGCGTCGTCGAGGCCGACCGGCGCGGCCGCGTTCGCATCCAGCCACAGCGCCGTCTCGACCGCGCGGCGGCGGTCGATCGCGCGCGCGCCGGCGGGCTTGCGCGCGCGCCCGCCGGCGAGCTCGACGAAGCGCTGCGCGAACAGCATTCCGGCCTCGTCGAGGCCGACGTCGCTGCGGCCGTCGGCGGCCGCCTGGGCGAGCTCGCCGAGCACGATCAGCTCGGCCAGCGGCGGCACGCCGCCGCAGCGCCAGGGACCTGCGCGGCCGCCGATCGCCTCGACGAACGCCGGCGCGAGGTGGAACGACAGGCATTCGTCGCCGCCGGCATGGTGCTCGTGCGTGCACAGGTACTCGTCGCCCGGATGGCCGACCAGGACCGCGCCGGCGACCAGTTCGACGTGGCGGCCGCGCGAGCGGCAGCCGAAGCTGCCGCGGCGCACGTACGAGACGCTGTGGCAGGCGTGCACCTCGACGAACGGCACGTCGCCGGGGCCGGCCTTGCAGCGGTAGTCGATCGCCGACAGCGATTCGCCGGCGAGGAGGAGCGCGGCGCTCATGCGCCGATCCTGCGCGGGCGCCATGCGGGGCGCAACGCGGCGTTCGACCGGGTTCCGCGCGCGACGTGCGCGGGCGGCGCGCGGCGGCGCACGGGCGGGTCGGCGAATGGGCGGCGATGTCGCATCGGGACGGGCGGTTCGGAGGTTCGGGCCAGTCTAGTCGGCGTCGCTGACAGCGCCTGTCAGGAGCGTGCTCCGGCAGGGAGAGGCTTCGTCGCGCGCACAGGCGGCCGAACCGCTTCCGGCGGCCGGCCTGGAATGCAGGATGCGAGCGCGGTCGACGGCATGACGGACGCGGCGCACATGCGGAAGCGCGCCGCCTTCGAAAAAAAGCGCCCTCATCCGTCCCTTCGGGGCACCTTCTCCCGCACAGCGGGAGAAGGGAATGTGCGCAGCATCGGCGCCGCGGCTGCCCGAGGGCTGGCGACCCGCCAAGGGCGAGAACGGCGGCTCACCTCGCCCGCTCGCGGGAGAGGGTCGGCGCGCGCCGGGCGAGGGGACGCGCGTGGCAGCACTTCAGGAGCGGCTTCGCTGCCCTTCAGCAGCTCTCCCGCTTGCGGGAGAGGTCGGCGCGCGCAGCGCGCCGGGCGAGGGAAGCTTCGCGGCGGCGTTTCGGGAACGCCGCCATCCGCCGCCTCGGCACCGCTCCGGCGCCGCGAGAGAAGGCGAGGCTTTCATCCGGACGCGGCCGAACCGCGCGCCTTTGCGCATAAGGCGGCGCTTCGGTCCTGGCTTCGCCATGCGTGCGACGATCGGTCGCCGGCGGGCGCTTTGCGTGCCGCGCGGCGAGCGGCTAACGTATCGCGCATGCCCGACATCCAGGTCTACACCGGCCCCCAGGTGGCGCCGCATCTCGATGCCGTGGCGGAACTGCGCATCGCCGTGTTCCGCGACTGGCCGTATCTCTACGCCGGCGATCACGAGTACGAGAAGAAGTACCTCGCGACCTACGCCGAGTCGCCCGAGAGCCTGTTCGTGCTGGCCTTCGACGGCGGCCGCGTCGTCGGCGCCTCGACCGGCATCCCGCTGACCGACGAGACGGCCGCGTTCCAGCAGCCGTTTCTCGACCGCGGCATTCCGCTCTCCGACGTGTTCTATTTCGGCGAATCGGTGCTGCTGCCCGACTACCGCGGGCAGGGCCTCGGCCACCGCTTCTTCGACGAGCGCGAAGGCTACGCGCGCCGGCTCGGCCGTTTCGCGATGACGGCGTTCTGCGCGGTCGAGCGCGACGACGGCGATCCGCGCCGCCCGCCGGGCCACCGCGGCAACGAGGCGTTCTGGGCCAAGCGCGGCTACCAGCCGCAGCAGGACATGTTCTGCCGCCTGGAGTGGCAGGAGATCGGCCACGACGTCGCCAGCTGCCACCGGCTGCGCTTCTGGCTGCGCCCGCTGGACGCGGCATGACGCCGAGGATCGCCGTGGCGCAGTACGCCATCGGCGCGCCGGCCGATTTCGCCGCGTTCGCCGATCGCGTCGGCGCGCGCGTCGCGGCTGCCGCGCAGGCCGGCGCGCAGCTGGTCGTGTTGCCGGAATACCTGGCGCTGGAGCTCGCCGCCGGCCAGGACGAGCCGGTGCGCGCCGACTTCGCGCGCTCGCTGGCCGCGCTGCAGCCGCACCACGACGCCTACCTCGCGCTGATGCGCGAGCTCGCCGTGCGCCATGCGCTGTACCTCGTCGCCGGCACGTTCCTGCTCGACGTCGGCGGCGGCCGCTACCGCAACCGCGCCTACGTGCTTTCGCCGCAAGGCCGGCTGGCGCACCAGGACAAGCTCACGCTGACCGGCTTCGAGCGCGACGCGGGCATCATCGAGCCGGGCGACGCGCTGCGCGTGTTCGACACCGCGTTCGGCCGCGTCGGCGTCGACGTCTGCTACGACGTGGAGTTTCCGCTCTATGCGCGTGCCCAGGTCGAAGCCGGCGCGCGCGTGCTGCTGGTGCCGAGCTGCACCGACACCGACGCCGGCGCGAACCGCGTGCGCGTGGGCTGCCAGGCGCGCGCGCTGGAGAACCAGGTCTACGTGGCCTGCGCGGTCACCGCCGGCGAGGCGGCGTGGAGCCCGGCGCTGGACGTGAACACCGGCCGCGCCGCCGTCTACACGCCGATCGACCGCGGCTTCCCGTCGGACGGCGTCGCCGCACGCGCGGACGCGGCGGACGACTTCGCGTTCGCCGAGCTCGATCTCGCCGCGCTGGACGCGTTCAAGCGCGAGGCGCAGGTGGCCAACGCCGGCGACTGGCAGGCGCAGCTGCGTCCGCCGGTGGTGCGCGCGCAGGTCGGCCGGCTGTAAGCGGCGCAACGCGTCCGCGCGGGCCGGACGCGCCGGGGCCGGCGCGGGGCGGCCGCCCTATAATCGGCGCCTGTCCCATCGGAGCCCGCGATGAACGCACCCACCCGCATCGACACCGCGCGCGTGATCCGCGCGCCGCGCGGCAACGCGCTTTCCTGCAAGAGCTGGCTGACCGAGGCCGCGTTCCGCATGATCCAGAACAACCTGGATCCGGACGTCGCCGAGCGTCCGAGCGAGCTGGTCGTCTACGGCGGCATCGGCCGCGCCGCGCGCAACTGGGAATGCTTCGACGCGATCCTGCGCAGCCTGCGCGAGCTCGGCGACGAGGAGACCCTGCTGATCCAGTCCGGCAAGCCCGTCGGCATCTTCCCGACGCACAAGGACGCGCCGCGCGTGCTGCTGGCCAACTCGAACCTCGTGCCGCACTGGTCGACCTGGGAGCACTTCAACGAGCTCGACAGGAAGGGCCTGATGATGTACGGCCAGATGACCGCCGGCTCGTGGATCTACATCGGCAGCCAGGGCATCGTGCAGGGCACCTACGAGACGTTCGTCGAGATGGGCCGCCAGCACTACGGCGGCAGCCTCAGGGGCCGCTGGATCCTCACCGCGGGCCTGGGCGGCATGGGCGGCGCGCAGCCGCTGGCGGCCAGCCTGGCCGGCGCCTGCAGCCTCACCGTCGAGTGCCAGCAGGACCGCATCGACATGCGCCTGCGCACGCGCTACGTCGACGAGCAGGCGCGCGACCTGGACGACGCGCTGGCGCGCATCGCCGCGTACACGAAGGCCGGCGAGGCGAGGTCGATCGCGCTGCTCGGCAACGCCGCCGAGGTGCTGCCGGAGCTGGTGCGCCGCGGCGTGAAGCCCGACGCCGTCACCGACCAGACCAGCGCGCACGATCCGGTCAACGGCTACCTGCCGCTCGGCTGGAGCGTCGAGCAGTGGCTCGAGCGCCGCAAGAGCGATCCGGCCGGCACCGCCAAGGCGGCCAAGCAGTCGATGCGCACGCACGTCGAGGCGATGCTCGCGTTCCGGCGCCAGGGCATCCCGACGTTCGACTACGGCAACAACATCCGCCAGATGGCGCGCGACGAAGGCTGCGCGGACGCGTTCGACTTCCCCGGCTTCGTGCCGGCCTACGTGCGCCCGCTGTTCTGCCGCGGCATCGGCCCGTTCCGCTGGGTCGCGCTGTCCGGCGATCCGGAGGACATCTACAGGACCGACGCCAAGGTCAAGGAGCTGATCCCCGACGACGCGCACCTGCACAACTGGCTCGACATGGCCAGGGAGCGCATCAGCTTCCAGGGCCTGCCGGCGCGCATCTGCTGGGTGGGCCTGGGCCAGCGCCACAAGCTGGGCCTGGCGTTCAACGAGATGGTGCGCAGGGGCGAGCTGAAGGCGCCGGTCGTGATCGGCCGCGACCATCTCGACTCCGGCTCGGTCGCCAGCCCGAACCGCGAGACCGAGGCGATGAAGGACGGCAGCGACGCGGTGTCCGACTGGCCGATCCTCAACGCGCTGCTCAACACCGCCGGCGGCGCCACCTGGGTCAGCTTCCATCACGGCGGCGGCGTCGGCATGGGCTACAGCCAGCACGCCGGCGTCGTCATCGTCTGCGACGGCAGCGAGGACGCCGACCGCCGCATCGCGCGCGTGCTGTGGAACGATCCCGGCACCGGCGTCATGCGGCATGCGGACGCGGGCTACGAGATCGCGCAGGCCTGTGCGCGGGAGCAGGGGCTGAAGCTGCCGATGGTCTAGCGGGGGAGAGCCCGGGCGGGCCGCGAGCGCGATGCGGCAGCGGCATCGGGACGAAAAGCGAACGACGCCGGAACGATCCGTCGTGCCGGCTCGAACGATTCGGCGCGGCGCGCCAGGGCGGCCGCCGGGTCATCCATCTCCAGGCCGGGACGCCGCGCGGCGCGGCCTGATCCGAGCGTCAGGGCTGCAGGTCACACGGGAGGCAACGATGGCGAAGGTCACGGGAATCGGCGGCGTCTTTCTCAAGTCGAAAAGCGACAGCGCCGCGTTGGCGGCGTGGTACCAGAAGCACCTCGGCATGCCGCTCGAAGCGTTCGGCGGTGCGGTTCTGCGCTGGCCGGACGACCATGCCGAGGACAAGGGCCTCACCGTATGGCACGTCGCCGAAAGGAACAGCCAATGGTTCAGCCCCAGCGAGTCGTCCTTCATGATCAATTACCGGGTCGACGATCTCGACGGCCTGCTCGCGCAGATGCGCGCGAACGGCGTGGACGTCGTCAAGGGGCCGGAATCGCACGAGAACGGCAAGTTCGCCTGGGTCATGGACCCGGAAGGAAACAAGGTCGAGCTCTGGGAGCCGATGGCGTGGGACGAGAAGAACAAGAAGGCTTGAAGCGTTTGTCGCCTCGTCGCGCACGAGCGTGGCCCGCGCGCGACGCCATCCGGGCATCGGCCTGCATGTCCGCCATTTCGGAGCAGGCGTCGCGCTGCCCGCGTCGTGGATACGAAGCTCCATGGCCAAGTACCTGATTTCGTTTCCCAGCCAGGCGATGGTCGTACCCGACGGCGAGTGGGAGGCAGTGGGCCGCGACGCGCATGCCGTGATCGACGAGGCGAAGGCCGCCGGCGTCTACGTCTTCGGCGGCGGCATCGACGAGGACGTGCCGCCCGTGCTCGTCTCGGCCGACGGCACGGTCGCCGAGGGCGGCTACCCGTGGGCGCCGCCGCTCGACGGCGGCTTCACCGTGCTCGAGCTGCCTTCGCGCGAGGAGGCGGTCGCGTGGGCCGCGCGCATCGCGAAGGCCTGCCGCTGCGCTCAGGAGCTGCGCGTCTTCCAGTTCGATCCGCAGTCCTGAGGTGGCGGGTGCGCGGGCGCCGTATTCCGGGAAACGCTCGGAGGACATCGCCGCGTGGTGGAACGAGGTGTCCGTTCGTCAGAAGTGAACCTGACCCCGTTCTCCGTGAAATTGCATGAGTGTACGACTTCGCTTTCCTTGATCCGGGCATCGGGAAAAAACATGAGTGGAATTCCCCTGCATTTCCAACCCTCAGTCGAGAGCGTTCGCGGGTATGCCGACGACACGGTCCGCTTGATGAAGCAGCAATACAATTTCGACCTTTCCGACTATCGGGCATCTCGCCTCGAGACGGTTGATTTCGTCATGAACCAATGGAAGGCGGGTGGCGCCAATGTCAATCAGGTCGGCAAGAGCATGTATGCCTTTGGCGCATATGCAGGCGAGGTCCTCAGGAACACGGAGCCCGGCAGGTGGTTCAAGCCTGAAGGGACGGAAAGCCCCGATGACTTCTTTGATTATCCCTTCCTGGCCGTCAGGCTGCTCGACGGCCGGGTTTGGAAGCCGATCAACCTTGCGTTCCACTTCATGGCCTCTCAAGGTCCTGCCGACTTTCACAATTCTCTGAAGGCCTTCCTCGAGAGCAACTAGGTGCTCGAATCGTTCAAGCCGGCGTGCCACGCACGGGCTTCCGGTTCGATCCGCGGTCCCGGGGCGCGGGCAGTTCGTCGCCAGGAGTGCACCTGGCCCCGTTCCCGTGACCGCTACGGATGATGGCCGAGCGGTTCCGCCAGCCCGATCAGAAGGCCTTCGGGGCCGCGGATGTAGCAGAGCCGGTAGGCGTTCTCGCAGCGGACCACGTCGCCGACGAGCTGCGCACCGTGCTCGTGCAGCCTGGCGAGTGTTTCGTCGAGGTCGCTCACGGCGAACATGGCGCGCAGGTAGCCGAGGGCGTTGACCGGTGCGTTGCGGTGATCGGCGACCACGGACGGAGCGAGAAAGCGCGAGAGTTCGATGCGGCTGTGGCCGTCGGGCGTGGCCATCATCGCGATCTCGACGCGCTGATGGCCGAGTCCGGTGATGCGCCCGGCCCATTCTCCCTCGATCGTGGCTCGGCCCTCGAGCGTCAGGCCGAGCTCGGTGAAGAATGCGATGGCGTCGTCGAGCGACTCCACCACGATGCCGACGTTGTCCATTCGCAGCAAGCGACTTCTGGCCATGGTTGGGTCGTGTCCTGTGGCGATGGGTTGCTGAAAGGCAGCGGGCCGCTCGGCGCGTGCGTTCCACATCGCCAGCGAGCCGGAGGCGCAGTGGCGGCCGTTCGCGGTCTTCGGTGGCGCCGTGGATTGACCCCGGCAAGAGGCCGAAGCCGACTGGCGAATGATGACGTCGCGCGGATTGGCAGGGAAGGGCGCCGCTGCCGATCTGCCGCGCGCGATGTGCGGATCCGCGGCCAAGCGGCTGACGATCCGCCACGTGCGGCCTTGCTGTTCCGAATGCAGCCAGTGGCGGCGACGGGCTTGCGGTCGCAGGAGATGCGCCGCGGCGTGCCGATGGAGTGATTCCGTCGTGTCCTGCTGGCGGTGCGGCATCTTCCCTGCGATATTCGGTGCCGTGAGCCAGCTCGCCAGCGACGGTGAATGCTGCATCGTCCACGACGGACCGGCGACATTCGCCGCGGCACGCGTGCGTTGCCGCTCGCGAGGGGGAGACTCATGCGCAAGCCACCGGCCATTCCTTCCGCAGACGCGAAGATCGGCCGCAAGATCGACTACGTCGCTGCGGCGCATCTCGCTCCGGCACTGGCGCCGCACGGCTTCGCGCGCCAGGTGCGCACGCTGTGGCGGGAGCGCGGCGAAGGGAATGCGCGCGCGCTGCAGGTGGTCAACCTGCAGGGCTACAAGTGGAACGAAGGGTCGCGCGGCAGCTTCTGCGTCAACCTCGGCGTGCAGTTCCCCGCGCTGCACGAGCTGCTCGCCGCCCGGCCCGGGCACGACTGGATGAGGCCGTGGATCGGCCGCCTGCACGCTGCGCGCGCGCATCGACGAGGTGCTGCCGGACCGGCGCGACGCGGCATGGCCGCCCGGGCTGGCGCGCGGCGAGGACCACTGGTTCGGCATCGGCGAGGACACCGATCTCGCCGCGCTGGGCACGCTCGTCGCCGCGCTCGTCGTCGAGTACGCGCTGCCGTGGCTGGACGAGGCGGGCGACCTCGCGGCCTGCTTCGAGGGCCGCACGGGCCGGCATCGGCTGGCGCCGCCGCCGAGCTGGCGCGTCGCCGCCGGCGTCCTGCTCGGCAGGACCGACGAAGCGGCCGCGCTCTACCGCACGCTGCGCGAGGCGATCGCGGAGCGCGAACCGGTCGATGCCGTCGAGGCCTGGCTCGCCTCGATCGGGCTGACGGCGCTTCGCGTCCGCGCCGAGCCGGCCTAGCGGGCATTGCGTAGAATCGTCCGCCGTTCCCGCTGGAGACGTTGCTAAAACGGGGTCAGGTTCACTTACGGGCGCTTCGCCGCATCAAGTGGGTATTAGCAGGCTGTTGAGAATCGCCTGAGATCCGCGACAATCATAGTCTGTATCAATCACGGAACGATCGCATGCGTGGAGCGGATGTGCAGCAGCCAGGAATGTTCTCCTACGTGTCGGTGGAAGAGCGCGTGCCGAAGGATCATCCGATCCGCACGCTTCGCGTGCTGGTCGATACGATCCTGAAGGAAATGGATGCGCTGCTGGGTTCGCGCTACGCGGCCGGCGGCCGCGAGTCGATCCCGCCGGAGCGGCTGCTGCGGGCCTCGCTGCTGCAGGTGGTGTACAGCGTACGCAGCGAACGGCTGTTGATGGAGCAGATGCAGTACAACCTGCTGTTTCGCTGGTTCGTTGGGTTGAACATCGACGATCCGGTGTGGGACCACTCGACGTTCTCGTTCAACCGGGAACGGCTGTTCGATGCGGAGGTGGCGCAGCGGTTCTTCGAGAACACGGTGCTGCTGGCGCGGATCAACGACCTGGTCAGCGACGAGCATTTCTCGGTGGACGGGACGCTGCTGGAAGCGTGGGCCTCGCACAAGAGCTTTCGCCGGAAGGATGGCGACGACGGCGATGGGAGCGACTTCCGGGGTGACAAGCGCAGCAACGATACCCATCAATCCACGACCGATCCGGACGCGCGGCTGATGCGCAAGGGCGCTGGCAAGGAGGCGAAGTTGAGCTATCTGGCCAACACGCTGATGGAGAACCGCAACGGGCTGATCGTGGGCGTGGATGTCCGGCCTGCGACGGGGACGGCCGAACGCGACGGTGCGTTGGCGCTGGTGGACGGACATCTCGGGCGAGGCGCGACGCTGGGTGCGGACAAGGGCTATGACGTGCGCGAGTTCGTCAATCAGCTCGATCGGCGCGGCATTCGCGCGCACTTCGCACGCAACACGGCGAAGGGCCGACGCAGCGCCATCGACGGACGAACGGCGCGCGGCAAGGGCTACGCGATGAGCCAGCAGATCCGCAAGCGCATCGAGCAAGGCTTCGGCTGGGTGAAGACGATCGGCGGCCTGGACAAGCTGCCAGTGACGACGCTGCCGCGCGTGCGCGGCTGGGTGACATGGTCGTTCGCGGCGTACAACCTGATCCGCATCGGAGGTATCGGCGCGTGGTGGAACCCGTCGCCGACCTGAACGTTCGAGGAGACGCCACGCCTTGCGACGACGAGCGATCGAGGCAGGCTATCGCTCGATATCGAAATGGCCGATTCTCAACAGCCTGTTAGGCGGTCCTGATCCCCTCCGGGTATAGCTCCAGCCCACCCAGATGGAAGTAGATGGCGTTGCGGAACCGGTCCTTGTTGCGGAACCGGCAGGCGCGTTGCTTGATCCGCTGGATCCTGCTGTTCATGCCTTCGGCATGACCGTTGCTCTGCTTGAGCACGATCGCGTTGAGGATGCCCCACAGGTGCGCCTTGATCGTCAGCGCCCGCGCTGTCTTCAATGTCCCTTGCCGCAAAGCCTGGAACCGTTCCTTCTGCGCGGCCGTCATGTTCGCCGGATCCGTCAGCCATACGTAGCGGCTGCCCTTGAGGTCCTCGCAGCCCTGTGCACGCAGTTGACGGTGCTCCTGCCGCCGCACTTGGTCCACCGCCTCACCCAGCAGCTTGGCCACGTGGAAGCGATCGAAGGCGATCTTGTCCTCGGCCCCGGGCACGTGGTCCCGTGTGGCGTTGAGGTAGGCCGGCCACATGTCCATCGAGACCGCCTCGATCCCGGCCTTCTGCCCGTCGGACAGGCCTTCGTAGAACGCTGCCAAGCTCCCCCC